>Ga0209164_1000634_pt1 | contig 70751 bp, 60 predicted proteins | sample MTBNYHSulfiMetaG_FD_187458 | JGI IMG/M metagenome (GOLD analysis project Ga0209164, IMG submission 187458) | Enrichment culture microbial communities from rom New York Harbor, USA that are MTBE-degrading - MTBE-NYH (New York Harbor Sulfidogenic)... | ecosystem: Environmental > Aquatic > Marine >... | reverse complement strand
CCATCAATACCTCCTTCTTGAGACTACCCCAAAAGCAGGGACCCTCAAGAAGGAGGTATATCTCGTCTGACCGGCAAAGCCTATTAGGTTCGCACCAGCGGAGCTGGTGGTTTAACGAGATTAATTAAGACAAAAGGGATACGAAACTGAACGACGCCCCCAAGATCTTCAGATTCCATCCCCTATTGGAAAGTCACTGCAAATCGATCTTGCAGCCTTTTCAGTCCGGCGTGCAGGAGGGAACAGCGTCATCATCTCTTCTTGCAACAAACTGGTCTATAAACTGCTTGGGCGATACGACCACGCATCCCATCCTGGCCCTCTCAGGATAATGCTTGAGATTGCCGGTGATCAAGGGAACCCCTTCAGTCAGGGCGATTTCAAGAAAGGGGATGTCGCCTGGGTCAGGGATGTCATGGGCCACGACGCGCGACAAGGTGTAATAGGAATTTCTGCCCAGATACTCGATCACATTTTCGCGTTCGGATTTCCCGAAATATCGGAGGAAATACTCTCTGCGAAGGACGTCCGTATATTCGCTGAGAATTCTATCATCGACAACAAGTTGCAAGGCACCGGATCTCAATAGATCGACAATCTTCCCGGGTGGGCCGGAGGGATTCAGCATGCCGGAAATCAACACGTTGGTATCGAGGACGATCTTCATTTTAGGCCACGATCCCTTCGGCTCTTAATAATTTCATCCTCAATGACGCCCGGACCCGGTGGGCTTAGAACAGCCTTTTTTCGTGCCTCCATAACTGCCGCAGAGAACAGGGCCCGCCGTATTTCAGCAAGGGACCCTTCCACGTTTTCCGGTGGAATTCCAATCAGCAGAGCAAATGGCTGACCGTCCTTTGTCAGGATCAATTCCCGTTCCTTTGCCAGGCGTTCCCGTAATGAACGGGTCTTTTTAAGATCTTTCACTGCCAGATAGTTCATGATTATCTCCTTTTGATCATATAATTATATTATTATATAGGGCATACTTTTGGAAATGTAAACAGGAAATCGCTATTTCGGTCCTTTGGCTGGCGCCGCCATATCGCGTGGCTTCCCGTACTGCACTCCGTGTAAATGTTCCCCTTGTGACGAAAAGGCCTTTGTCGGCCCTTCCGATGAAGGCGCCCCGGAAGTCCCTGATGGTGCCGGATGAAACGGACCCCTGGCATTCTTGTGTGCCTGGCTGCGAAAGTCGGGATCGAATTTCAGCTGAGATGGCCCCGCCAGGAAGAAAAGGGGTCAGGTCTGCTGTTGACTCTTGTTTGCCGTATCTTGTTTCTCATGATCTCCGTTGTCCACTTCGACGAATCAGCACGCATTTTATCACATAACGTCTTTGATATTTAATAGTCATAAGGCAAAAACGTTATACGGAACCTCATCGATGCTACCCGATCCGCCGAGGTCGTGGAGGGCCTGGAGCAATGATTCAGAAGTTCGTTGTATTTGGGTAAATGGCTGTGTTTTGCCATGATCAGGCTCCGAAGTCAGATGCCGGGTTTTGACAAAGAATATCCCATCTCGGGATTAGTATCGTTCTGTTTGTAAGGTTGTGAAACGTAAATCTTCGGATCTGGGCTGAGGGTTTTCACTCCCAACAGGAAAAACAGCGCCTGTCAGGAGGTGGGTATGGGGTATTTGTGAGGATAGAAGAAGTAGCTCATGGCTGATGGCTCATAGCTGATAGGGTTACTGGATACTGGATGCTCGTTACTGGATGCTTGATACTGGGCTCTGGGTTAATCATTGGAAATCATATTGAAACTAATTGTAAAGTCAAGGAAAATCAAGGGAAAGTGGGGGCTGTCACTACTCAACCCCCGTATGTTGGCTGGTGGCTCTGTCGAAAACCAGTTAATCTGTTGAATTCGGTAAAGTGCTCTCAGCCTTCTTGGTAGGCCGGGCCGACCCCCAGAGGACCTGCCACATGGCCCCCATGCCGATGCAGAGGATAAGGATCCGGAGGGGCCAATCGATCCACGGGATCTTCAACAGGAGCCCTATAAGAATGGTTCCCGTTACAAAAGGCCAGAAAAAGCAGGAGGCAAAGGACTCCTTCCATCTCCCTAAAAGCAGCCTGCCGATCCAGAGCGCCACATAGACCCGGCTGATATAGAGCATCATGGCGAAGATAAAGGCAGCCATGAGCCCGGCCGGTATGCCGATCACGGTGCCCAGACACAGGGCGATGCAGACGGGCGACAAGACGATAAAAGCCAGGCCAACCCAGAGGCTTTTCCAGGGGGAATCTCTCAGAAGGGAGACAATTTTTTCCGTCTGCCTGGGGAGGAAGGCATTGACCAGGTATCCCACCACGATAAAGGCAATGCTGGCGATGAGCCAGAATATGCATATCCCCGCATAATCGGGACCCTTTGGATGGTGAAAATTGCGTTTGAGCCAAGACCTCCCCTCCTCGGATCCCAGTTGGATCACCTTTCCCATGATTTGGGATCCCTCTTTCCGCACAAGCAATGCGGTGGAATAAATGAAATCCCCCTTGATCACGGCTGTGGGAGCGATCGTGATCCTGGCCGCGCTAACCTTGAGATCGTCTTCAAAGACGCCTGAAATGCTGACGTTTGCGCCTGCACCCTTCACTATCTTGAGGAACTTTCCCGAGAGGGCGACATTGGCACCCACGAAGTGCAGATCACCCCGGTTCTCTCCGGAAATATCGATGTTGGCGGCAAAGGCCTCCACTCCCCCATTCACGGTCCCGGCGATATCGATATTGGCGCCGAAAGCGGAGAGGCCCTCATCAATGGTCTCGCCTTTCTTGACGATGGTATCGACGCTGAAACGGCGGACATAGTCTTGGGCCAGGGGTTCGTCTTGAACGCCCAGAAGCTCCATTTTCAGGCTCTGGGCCACGGCCTTGGAAATCTCATCCTGGATCGCGAATGTGTCCTTCATTCCCCGTTCATAGGTCTCCGACCATATGTGGGTATCATCCACCACGTTGATCAACTGGGCCGAGACCCGGATTTTGTTTCCGGACTTTCTGACGCTCCCCTCGAGGACATTGCCGACCTTGAGTTCTTTTCCGATGGTCTTGAGGTTCACCTTCTTTTCCTTGTAGACAAAGGCGGATGTCTTGGAGATGACCTTCAGCCCACTCACCTGGGCCAACCTCCCGATCAGCTCTTCGGTAATCCCGTCGCTAAAATGCTCAAGCTCGGCATCGCCACTCATATTGGTGAAGGGCAATACGACGATCGAGGCCTTCCCGCTGGTGACGGGGTCGGTAAAACGGCCGGTGAGGTAATAGGTCCAGATCCCGAAGGCCAAGGCAACGATCCCAGTGACGATCCCTGCGATGATGGCCGCCCTCTTAGCCCAAGGCGGCAAGACAACCTTTCTTGACAAATCGGCGGATTGCGTCACCCTGGGATCCATGATCACCTTGTAGGCGCTTACCGGTTTGGAAATGTTCTTGACGGACTGCTCTCCGATGTATTCATATCCCAGGGGCAGCTTGGTTTCGATATGGTCGAATGCGGTCTTGGAGATACATATCCCGCCCGCATCGGCCAGCGATTCAAGCCTTGCCGCGATGTTCACGCCATCGCCGTAAATCCGCTCCCCTTCCTGGATGATGTCCCCCAGATTGATCCCGATGCGAAACAGCATCTTCCGGTGCGCTGGAAGCTCCATGTTCCTTGACTGGATCTCCTTCTGCACCGCCACCGCACACTGGGTCGCATCGACCACACTGGCGAATTCGGCCAGGACATTGTCCCCGGGTGAATCCACGATCCGACCCCGGTGCTGCGAGATCAGGTCCGCCATGATTTCTCGGTAAAAGGTGATCGTATTGACCGTGGCGGCCTCATCCTGGCCCATCAGAAGGCTGTAACCAGCCACATCCGCACTGAAGATAGCCGTCAGCCTCCGTGTGTATTTTTCCGCACTCATGGAATCAATCCCTTGGCCCGGCTCCCTGTGCCTGACCCCTGCCCCCGAAAAGGGTTCTTATCATCCCATCCATCGCCACCCATCACCTGTAAGAGCGTTGGTGTCAAATCTTGCATAGTGAATAAAAATGGGAGAAAAGCGCTCAGGTCCGCTGTTGAGCGCTATTTGGTCATGAAGGGCCTGAAATAATGGATTCAGAAATTCATTGTATTTGGGTAAATGACTGTGTTTTGCCATGATCAGGCTCCGAAGTCAGATGCCGGGTTTTGACAAAAGATATCCCATCTCGGGATTAGTATCGTTCTGTTTGTAAGGTTGTGAAACGTAAATCTTCGGATCTAGGCTGAGGGTTTTTGCTCCCAACAGGCCAAAAAGGCTCCTGTTAGGGCACTGGGTAATTGGGCGCTGGAGATACCCCCTTTAGCCAATCGGCCAGACGGTTCTTGATTCGGCCCAGACGATCTGTCCCGATCTCCCCAATGGCTCCCTCCAACACCTTCTTATGAACAACAGCCAGACGACAGATGCGGATGACGCTGGTGTACTTGAGGCCGGAACGAATGAAATCATTGTCCTCAACAGACATCAGCTCGTCAAATGAGGGGACTTTCTGCGACAGGTGTGACGAGATCATGCAGATAAGCCAATCGTCATCATATCCTGGAAGTTGACGAATCAGCAGGGCAGGCCGCAGCTTTGCATCTGTATGATTGGCGTAGGGAAACCGAAACAGGACAACCTGCCCTTCGCGAATCATGAAAACCTCTCCTTGATATCGTCAACACCATAAGGACTCGGCTCCTCTTCTATCCCCTTCAACGCGGATCTTAATGAAAACATGGACCACTCCGAGTCTTCGTCTTTCCTGCCTTTCCGGGATTTTAGGCGCTCTACAAAATCCAGGACTTCGGCCTGTTCAGATTCAGGCACTGATTTGAGCTCTTCGACGATTCTGTGAAATGTGTCCATTTATGGCTCCATTTCCCCCGCATCATACGATCCCATGCATACCACCTTCTTCTGGAGTGGGTGGACAAAACATTGTTTCCCGCAATTGACATGAGAATTGGTTCGGCTGATTCGCAATAGGGTTTTCGCTCCCGACAGGCTGGAAAGACTCCTGTCAGGAGATGCGTAGAGGGTACTTGAGAGGTCTCCTATGGGTACCAGGTGTCCGGTATTTGGTGTTGGAATGGTCCATCACCTCTTCGGGAAGGCTGATATTGATACGAACGGATTTTATTGTGTCCTCCTATTGTGGCTTTATGGTCACAATAATATGTCACACTGATTGTGTCAATATCCTTATTCGTTTCCGGACGCCATACAGGAAGTGCAAGGTTAATGGGTGATGGCTGATGGTTCATAGCTGATGGCTGATGGCGCATATAGGTCTTATTGCCAGATCTTCTGTTATAAAAAACAAGAGATTTGTGGGCGCTTACAGGTTACGGGTTGCTGGTTGCTCGTTAAACCTCTGAACCCTGAACCTCTGAACCTTTGAACCCCAAACCTGGCCACCGATTGGGTTACGGGCGTGGCCCGCGTTGGGCTTGACAGACCATTCTTTTATTGAGTATTATTTCTCAGGCATTGAGTAATTTGATTACATTCGATATATGTTATATAATATCAAAATATTACAGGATTACCCCATGCAAGAATATTCCTATGAACGACCGCTTGTGTCGGCGATTTTTAACGGGCTCGGGAGACAAAAGAGGCTTCTTCACATCATCACAGGTCCCCGGCAGGTCGGCAAGACCACCGCGGCCTTGCAGATCGCGGCCAAGTGGAAGGGTCCTGTCATTCATGCCTCGGCCGACCTGCCTCTCCCTCCGGAACCGGAATGGCTCCGGTCCCATTGGGATCGGGCCGAAGCCGAGGCAGGACGCGCACGAAACGAAAAGAGGGAAGCGCTTCTCATCCTGGACGAGGTCCAGAAGGTGAACGGCTGGAGCGAGGTTGTCAAGGCGTCGTGGGATAAGACATGCAGGGACCATCTCCCCATTCAGGTTATTATTCTGGGCTCTTCCTCCCTGCTGATTCAAAAAGGTCTGTCGGAGAGCTTAGCCGGGCGGTTTTTTCTATACCGATGCCCACACTGGACGTTTCCCGAGATGGAACAGGCATTTTCCTGGGACCTGGAACAATGGATCTTCTTTGGGGGGTATCCGGGCGCTGCTCCTTTCATCGATCAGGAGGATCTCTGGTCCCGCTATGTGACGGATTCTCTCGTGGAAACGGTGCTTGCAAAGGATGTGCTGCAACTTCAAACCGTTTCAAAACCCGCCCTGCTGAGACATCTTTTCATGCTTTCGGCCGTGCATCCTGCACAGATCCTCTCCTATAATAAGATGCTCGGCCAGTTGCAGGATGCGGGCAATACCACCACCCTCGCTCATTACCTGAAGCTCCTTGAAACAGCCTACCTCATCTCGGGACTTGACCTTTTCAAAGGGGGCATGCAAAGAAAACGGGGAAGCAGCCCCAAGCTGATCATATGGAACAACGGCCTTATCAATGCACTTACCGGGGATTCCTTGACCGCAAGCCGAGGCAATTATTCATGGTGGGGACGGCTCATCGAAAATGCCGTTGGCGCACACCTGTTGAATCACCTCGGCGGAATTCCTTACTCGGTGTATTACTGGAGACACAAGAACCTGGAGGTCGATTTTGTTGTGAAAACGCCAAAACGGCTGTGGGGCATCGAGGTGAAGTCAGGCAATCCAAAGAATCCAAAACGAATTTCCGGGTTTCTGGGCATGTATCCCGAAGCCCGCACACTGATCGTCGGATCAGAGGGTATGCCCGTTGAAACGTTTTTCAGGACCGATCCGAGGGACCTGTTTTGAGGGAAATCAGGGTCCTGTTGCCTGAAGCCGGGGCAGCGCAGGGCCGAGGCCCGGCCATTAGAGTGATAGAGCGGGCGTCCTTTTGACCTTGACAGGATCTTGATTCGCTGCTATCAAGGCCCCTTCCACACCGGCGTTTCCATCCGGTTCATCCTGTTTATACTGTCCACATTTTAAAGGAGACAAAATGATACACCTGACAAAATCCCAGATAGTGATCTCACTGACCGCCCTGTTGTTTGCATGTTTTCTGGCAATTCCTTTTTTTGCAGACGACGCTGACGCAAGGTCCAGGGGCGGGGGCCGCTCTTTCAGCAGGAGCAGTCCATCCCCTTCAAAAACGCCGCAGAAGTCCATCCAAAGCCAACCCAGGCAGACCACGAATACCCCCAGAACGGGCTCGAGCTTTATGCGGGGGCTGGGCGGGGGCCTTCTGGGAGGGTTCCTGGGGAGCATGCTCTTTGGCGGGATGGGTCACGCCGCGGGAACCGGAGGATTCGGGGGGAGCGGGATCGGCTTGTTTGAGATCCTCATCTTCGGGGGGCTCATCTATTTTCTGTACAAGAAATTTGTGGGCAGGCCAAAGCAATCCCCAGACAGGTCTGTATACGCCTCTTCGGAGCCGGAATATGCCTCCCGTGGGAATGAGGCGCCGCGCCCCATCAACACCCAGGGCATGGCCTTTTCAAATTCCGCGGCGGACGGGATGGATGCGATCCGCCACTCCGACCCGGCCTTCGATCCAGAGGAGTTCAAGGAGTTTGCCCAGGATGTCTTTTTTAAGGTCCAGGCCGCCTGGTCCCGGCGGGACATCGCGGTCATGGAGGAGTACCTGGGCCGGTACCTCCTGAGCGAATACGAAGGCCACTTCGAGGAGCTCAAGAAAAAAGGGGAGATCAACCGGCTGGAAAATATCGCCGTCAGGAAGGTGGAGATCGTCGACATGGGCGAGATGGACGGCGAAGAGTTTGTCATCGTGCGGTTTACGGCCAATCTCCTGGATTACACCGTGGACGAGGAGACGGGCAAGGTGGTGAAGGGCGACCCTTCGGAGCCTGTCAAATTCGACGAAAGATGGGCCTTTGCACGGCCCAAGGGCATGGTTGAGTGGAAGCTGGAGGGGATACAGAATTAGGAATTGAGGACAAAATCGATCACAAGGTCATTGAAGGCCTGAAACTTTTCAATCATGAGCATGTGCCCAGCGTCAGGGATGATCTCCATACTGCTCCCGCGGATCGATTCATGTAATTTCCGGGAAAGGGAGGGCGGCGTCAACCTGTCCTCACTGCCGCAGAGGATCAGACAGGGGAGGTTGATGTCCCCTATCCGGTCTCGCACGTCAAATTGGTCGCAGGCATAAAAATCGCCGTAGGCCACACCGGGTCCGGCCGATTTCATCAGCTGGATCCCTTCGCGGATCAGCCGCGTGTCTGCACCGGCGGCATAAGCATACCCCATGAGCGTGTCGACGATGGCGTCCAAGTTCTCTTGCAGACCTTCCAGGAAAACAGGGGCCACCTTGAGCCGGGGGCCTGTCCCCGCCAGGATGATCCCCTTCATGAGATCCGGATCTGACAGGGCCGCCTTCTGAACGACGGCCCCGCCCATGGAATGGCCCATCAGGTACGGCGGCTCGTCAAAGGCGGCACGGAGCGCCTCACACAACCATGCTGCATAGCCGTCGATATCCGTTTTCGCCTCACCCGGACTTTCGCCGTGACCCGGAAGGTCTAGGGCCAGGACATTGACGGATCTGCTCAGCCGCGCTGACGGGGCCTTGGATACTCGGGTCTGATTCTGCCAGATCTGGGAAGAGGCCCCTGCCCCATGGATCATGACAAGGGTCGGCCGATCGGCCGCAATATCCTCTGAACCGGCCCTGAAACCGATCCCCATGTCCCTTAGCTTGTCCGTGATCACCGGATACTCCTTTTGATCCGGATGCTGGATGCTGGATACTTGATGCTGGATGCCGGATGGTCGATACAGGCCCAAGGCGGGCGGGGACCGCACCCCAACGCCGACCGTGCCCTCAAGCCCGGAGAAGGTCAGAAGGCAAGATGGTTAGCGCTCAACCCAACAAACCCAACGAACCCAAGCAACCCAACCACCCGGTCTACCATCGTATCAAAGCGCTTCCCCACGTCAACCCGCCGCCGAAGACCGGGAGACAGACCAGGTCGTTCTTCCGGATGCTCCCGTCCCTGACCGCCTCGTCCAGGGCAATGGCGCATGATGCGGAAGAGATATTGCCGTATCTGTCCAGGGTCACATAGAACCTGTCCATGGAGAGGTCCAGAAACTTGGCCATGGCCTGGAACATGCGGAGGTTTGCCTGGTGGGGGATGAACCACGAGATATCCTCAATCGCCACATGATTGAATTCGGCAGCCTCCTTGATGGAATCCACAAAGTGCCTCACCGCAACCCTGAAGCTGGCATTGGCTTCAATCAGCTGAAGGACGTGAAGCTTTTTGTCAACGCTTTCGTGACAGATCGGGGTGGTCCGGGAACCGCCTCCGGGCATCAGGAGATCCTGGCCGTTGACCCCGTCCGTATGGAGGTGGCTGGACAGGATTTCAGGTCCCTCCTCCCCCAGGGAGAGAACCGCCGCCCCTGCGCCGTCCCCCCAGAGGATGCAGGAGGTCCGGTCGGTCCAGTCGAGGGTCCGGCTCATGATCTCCGATGCCACCACAAGGATGCGTTTGGCCGCCCCGGTCTTGAGATACTGCTCCGCCACGTTGAGGGCAAAGATAAAACCGGAACAGGCCGCGGTGACGTCGAAGGTAACGGCCTGGGGCACATCCAATTTGGCCTGGAGCCAGTTGGCCGCGGACGGGCAGCAGGTATCCGGCGTGATGGTCGCCACGATAATCAGGTCGATGTCTTTGGCCGTGATCCCGGCCATGTCAAAGGCCTTGAGCGCGGCCTCACGACCCAGGTCCGAGGTGTTGACGTCCGGGTCGGCGATCCGCCGCTCCCTCACGCCGGTCCGCTGAACGATCCATTCATCGCTGGTGTCCAGTCCCATTTTCTCCAGATCGAAATTGGACAGGACCTTTGGCGGCACATACGACCCCACTCCCAGAATTCTAACCGATTCCATTGTCTATTTCTTCTCCACCAGGATGCCGAGTTCCTTTTCCTTTTTGGCAACGGCCAGACGGGTCTTGACCACGGTATCCGGTATGAGACTCATGGAATCGATGCCGCACTCCACCAAAAACTCCGCAAACTCCGGAAAGTCGCTCGGGGCCTGCCCGCAGATCCCGATCTTGCGTCCCTTCTTTTTGGCCACCTCAATAACCTGCGCCACCAGCCGTTTCACCGCCAGGTTTCTCTCGTCATAGATATGGGCAACCAGAGAGGAATCCCGGTCCAGGCCGAGGGTCAACTGGGTCAGGTCATTGGAGCCGATGGAAAAACCGTCGAAGATATCGGCGAACTGATCCGCGCAGATCACATTGCTGGGGATCTCGCACATCACATAGACCTCAAGATCGTCCTCCCCCTGGACCAGTCCGAATTTATTCATGACTTCGATGACCTTCTTCCCCTCTTCCGGGGTCCTGCAGAAGGGGATCATGGCCTTGATATTGGTCAGCCCCATCTCGCTCCGGGCCTTGTGCAGGGCAATGCACTCCAGTTCAAAGGCCGGCATAAACTTCTCATCGTAGTAACGGGAGGCCCCCCGCCATCCGATCATCGGGTTGTTTTCCGCGGGTTCGTACAGGTACCCGCCCAGGAGGTTTTCATATTCATTGGTCTTGAAATCAGAGAGCCGGACAATGACGTCGTTAGGGTAGAATCCCGCTGCAATCCGTCCAACGCCCTCTGAAAGCTTGTCAATAAAGAACTGCCTCTTATCCGTGTACACCGCCGTGATCTCATCAATCTTGTAAATGACCCCGGCGATCTTCTGGTCGGACTTGGCCTTTTCCCTCAACTTGTCGTAATCCAGCAGGGCCAGGGGATGGATGCCGATGTGCGAGCTGATGATAAACTCTTCCCTGGCAAGGCCCACCCCGTCATTGGGGATCTTCCCCTGGGAAAAGGCCTTTTCGGGCATGCCCACGTTCATCATGATCTTGGTCCGTGTTCGGGGGATGTCTTGCAGATCCACTGTCTGCACCTCATATTTGAGCAGACCCTTATAGACCTGCCCGGTCTCTCCCTCGCAGCACGAAACCGTGACCTCCTGCCCCGATGCGATCATCTCATCGCCGTTCCCCGTGCCGATCACGCAAGGGATGCCCAGCTCCCGGGAGATGATGGCCGCATGACAGGTCCGGCCCCCCTTGTTGGTGACAATGGCCGACGCGATCTTCATGACCGGCTCCCAGTCAGGGTCGGTCATGCTGGTCACCAGGATCTGGTTCGGTTCGAACTTGTTCATATCCAGCGTCGACTGGATGACATTGGCGACCCCCTGGCCCACCTTGCTCCCCACAGCGGTGCCCGTAGCCAGGATTTCCCCCTTTTCCAAAAGTTTGTAGCTTTCATACGTATTGACATCCTGCTGCGAATGAATGGTCTCGGGCCTCGCCTGCACAATGAAGAGTTCGCCGGTGCCCACGTTGACCCCGTCGCCGTCCTTGGCCCATTCAATATCCATCGGCTTGAAATGCCCGGCCTCGTCGCTGTAGTGGTCTTCGATAATACAGGCCCACTCGGCCAGTTTCAGGGTCTCATCGTCCGTCAACACATAGCGGTGCCGTTCATCCAGGGTCGTGGGGACATTCCTGACCGTGGCATCGTCTTCCATGGAATAGACCATCTTGATATCCCGGTCCCCTGCCTTGCGGCCGACGATGGCCCGTTTCCCCATCTTGAGGGTCGGCTTGAACACATAATACTCATCCGGGTTGACCGTGCCCTGGACCACGTTCTCGCCCAGACCGTAAGCGGCCGTGATAAAGACCGCGTCTTTGAACCCTGTTTCCGTATCGATGGAAAACATGACCCCTGAATAGGCGGAATCGCTGCGCACCATCTTCTGGACCGCAATGGACAGGGAGACCTCGAACTGGCCGAAGCCCTTGTCGTGACGGTAAGAGATGGCGCGGTTGGTAAAGAGGCTGGCGAAACATTTCTTGCAGGCATCCAGGACGCTCCGTCTCCCCCGGATATTCAGGTAGGTATCCTGCTGTCCTGCGAAAGAGGCGTCCGGCAGGTCTTCGGCCGTTGCCGATGAGCGGATGGCCACGTCCACATTGGTAATCCCGTGGGTCTTTTCCCCCTTTTCAGCATACTCCCGGCCCAGTTTGTCATAGGCAGAGTAGATGGCCTGGGTCAGATCCGGAGGAATCTCCGAATGGGTGATGATCTCCCGGACCTCCCTCCCCTTTCCCATCAGGTTGTAGATGTCATGGGTGTCCAGATCCTTCAGGATCTTCTTGATCTCGTCTTCGATCCCGGCATACTTGAGGAAATAGCGGTAGGCATAGGCGGTGATCGCAAAGCCGTTGGGGACCCGGATTCCTTTGCTTCCAAGCTTCTGATACATCTCTCCCAGGGAAGCGTTTTTGCCGCCGACCAAGGGAACGTCTCCAATGCCGACTTCACCAAACCAGAGGATGAACTCCTTTTTAGTGTCTCCCGCCATCTTCCACCTCCTGTTTCCTGGCTCTCATGGGATAATTCAGACCGGTTTCCGCATCTTTTCCAGGTTGACGTGTAACACTATATGGTATTTGTTGTCAATCTTCAAAATATATCCTACAAAGGGATGGTACGCGTTGCTCGTTGCTGGATACTGGATGCTCGATACTGCATACTCGATACTGGATGCAGGATGCTGGCCGATAGCTGATGGCTGTTGGACGCTGGACCTTGCGCCTGACGCCTTGCGCCTTCTAAGGAGAACTCATAATGCCGGATAACCATTCGAAAACGCCGATCTACCTGGATCACAATGCCACCACCCCGATCGATCCGGAGGCCTTGAGGGCGATGATGCCCTTCCTGACGGAGGAATTCGGGAACCCCTCCAGCGGGTATGTATTGGGCCAGAGAGCCCATGAGGCCATGGACCATGCCCGCGAGGCCGTGGCCGATCTCCTGGGGTGTCGGCCCCATGAGATCGTCTTCACCTCGGGCGGGAGCGAGTCCAACAATTTTGTCCTCAAAGGGGTCGTTGACCTGACACGCCCGCAGGAATGTCATATCATTACCTCGGCCATCGAGCACCCGGCCATCCTGAATCCCGCCCTCTTCCTGATGGAACTGGGCGTTAAGCTGACCATTCTCCCCGTGGACCGCCTCGGCCGGGTGGACCCCGACGACGTGAGAAAGGCCATTTCATCCCAAACCGTCCTGATCACGCTGATGCTCGCCAATAACGAAACCGGTGCGCTCCAGCCGATAAAAGAGATATCGACCCTCGCGGCGGAGGCCGGCGTTCCACTGCACACGGATGCGGCCCAGGCCGTGGGAAAGATCCCCGTGGATGTCAAAGATCTCTGCCCGGATTTCCTGAGCGTGGCCGGGCACAAGCTCTACGGTCCCAAAGGGGTGGGGGTCCTCTATATCCGGGACGGCCGCTCCCTGACGCCGCTCATTCACGGGGCCTCACAGGAAGACGGCAGACGCGCAGGCACGGAGAATGTGGTCCTGGCCGCCGGACTCGGGGCCGCGTGCAGAGTTGCCGTTGAGAGGCTCCATAAAGACGCGGAGCGGATCGGCCGCATGAGAGACCGTTTGCAGGAACGTCTGTTTTCAGAGATCGTCGGGCTGGTCCTCAACGGCCCCCCCCAGGATCGCCTCCCCAATACCCTGAATGTCTCGGTCCCGGGACTGGAGGGCGGCAAGATCCTGGACGCCATCCCTTCCATCATGGCCTCTACCGGGGCAGCCTGCCATGACCGGACCGTGAAGCTCTCCCATGTGCTCTCCGCCATGTCCGTCCCGCCGGAGGTGGGGATGGGCGCCCTCAGGCTGACCCTGGGAAGAGGCAATACCATGGAACAGATGGACACCGCGGCCCGGCAGATCATCCAGCAGGTGAAAAGGATGCGACAGGAGCGTTAAAGCGCCTAACGCGGATGCCAGCAACCAAAATATCTCGGCCAAAGGCGCAAAGAGATTTTCTTGTTTTTTCCGCTTTGCGCTTCGCTTTTCAACTTTAGGCACTCCAACCTCGTAACTTCAACCTTTGAAGAACCAGTATCCAGGATCCAGTATCGAGTATCCAGAAACCATCAGCCATCAGCCATGAGCGAGCGGCATCCAGTATCCAGTATCGAGCATCCAGAAACCATGACCATCCAGCACCCGACATCCGCTGACCAGAACCTGCGCCAGATCCGGTGCCTCAGGGTGGCCCTGTCGATCCCGGTAAAGGGGACTTTCGACTATGGGGTCCCCGAAGATCTCGCGTCCGCGGCCCGGGTGGGGTGCCGGGTCCTGGTCCCGTTCAACCGCCGAAAGATCACCGGTTATGTCCTGGAATCACGTTTCGTATCGCCCGACCGGGAACTGAAAGAGATTATCGACATCTTGGACATCGAGCCTGTTTTTCTTCAAAAGATGGTCCCCTTTTTTGAATGGATCGCCGATTACTACCTTCACCCCATAGGCATGGTCATCCGATCTGCCCTGCCCGAAGCCCATTTCAAGACCGCGTGCCTGACAGAAAAAGGGGCGGCTGAGCTGACCCGACGCCTCTTTGCATCCGGGAACGCCGAGATCCTTTCCTGGATAAGGGACCATCCGGAGGCACGCCTTCCCTGGCCCCTCAAGACGATTTATCCGCTTCAGGAAAAGGGATGGATACGGATCGAAGGACGGATCAAAAAGTCCGAGATCACAAACCCGTACGAGTTGAAATTCATCCGGCCCAAAAACAATCTCAACCCACAGACCCTCCTCGCGCAAAGGCGAACCCCGTCAACGGCCGCAAATGAGGAGGCGTTTCTGGAGGAGGTCTTTCAATCGGGCGCTCTCCTTTTGAGTGAACTGAAAAGTCGGTTTAAAAACGGGGCTTATCTTGTGGACAAATGGGTCAAGAAAGGGATTCTTGAGACGCAGTGCATCCCGGTCCACAGGGACCCGGGGCTGGCCGCCGTCCCGCCGCAGGCCCCGCCCGCCGAGTTGCATGCGCACCAGCAACAGGCATTGAATCGGATACGGGAGGGCCTTGACGCGTGCGCGTTTGCCTCCTTCCTCCTTTACGGGGTCACGGGGAGCGGCAAGACAGAGGTCTATTATCGGGCAGTGGAACACGCCATCCAAATGGGGCGGCAGGCCATATTGATGGCACCCGAGATATCCTTGGTCGGGTATCTGGAGGGTCTGTTCCGGTCCAGACTCGGGGACCGGGTCGCGGTCTACCACAGCGGGCTCACCCAGAGGGAGCGGCATTATCAGTGGATGCGCATGATCCGGGGAGAGGTGGATCTGGTCGTCGGGGCCCGCTCCGCCCTGTTCGCCCCCCTCCCCGAATTGGGATTGATCATCGTGGATGAGGAGCATGATTCCGCTTATGTCCAGGAGGAGCGGCGCGGGGGGCCCCACTACCAGGCCAGAGATGCCGCGGTGGTCCGTGCCAAGATGGAGGGCGCCCTCGTTATCCTCGGCTCTGGAACCCCTTCCGTCCAGACCTATCAGAACAGCATTAGCGGGAGATACCGCCTCCTCACCATGCCGGAGCGGGTCGAAAACCGTCCGCTCCCGGAGGTGGAGATCGTGGACATGAAGGCGGAGACGGACGGCCGTGGAAAACAGCAGATGATCAGTCCGAGGCTCTTCAAGGCCATCGGCGACAGCCTGGCGGCAGGGGACCAGGCGATCCTTTTTTTGAACCGAAGGGGCTTTCATCGTCTCTATCTGTGCCGGGCGTGCGGCCATTCCATCTCCTGCCCCAACTGCGACGTGGCGCTCACCTTTCACCTTCAGGAAGACCGTCTCATATGCCACTATTGCGGTTTCACCTGTGGAACAAAGGTTCTCTGCGCCGCCTGCGGCCAGGGCCGGTTCAAGGCCTATGGATTCGGCACCGAAAAACTGGAACAGGAGGTGCATAGGCTTTTCCCTGAGGCCCGGATATCCCGGATGGATGCAGACGCCACCCGGCGAAAGGGCGAGGCCGCCACGATCTTACGCCAATTTGGCAGGCGCGAAACCGATATCCTCGTGGGAACCCAGATGATCACCAAGGGCCACGACTTCCCCCATGTCACATTGGTGGGCGTCATTTCTGCCGAACTTTCCCTCAGTTTTCCGGATTTCAGGGCAGGGGAACGGACCTTTCATCTCCTGTCGCAGGTTGCCGGCCGGGCCGGGAGGGGGACCCGGAAGGGGCGGGTGATTATTCAGACCTTCAACCCGGATCACTATGTGGTCCGTTCGGCCATGGCCCATGATTTCCGATCTTTTTTTGACAAGGAGCAGGGGCTCAGAAAGGCCCTGGGCTACCCCCCTTTTTGCAGCCTGGCATGCCTGAGACTCCAGGGCACTGACAAAAAAAGGACCGATGAGGCGGCCCGGCAGTTAGGTGCGGATCTGCGGACGATCTTGCGAAGGTGGCCCCGGCGGGGGAAAGAGATCCAGGTCCTGGGTCCGGTCGAGGCCCCCATCGCACGGATCAAGGGAAAGACACGATGGCAGCTTCTGGTCAAGGGCAGAAGTCCTGCGCTCTTGAGACATCTCCTGATGGAGATTGAGCGCTCGTCGAAGTGGCTTCGATCGCAGGGCGTTTATCTGCTCTCGGATGTGGACCCTTATGACATGCTCTGACCGTCGCCAGGGTCTTGTCTTTAAAAGGCGAGGCGGGCGGCGGATCAGCGCGATATGGAGATTGCAGCATCATGATCGGCGTTTTTGATTCAGGCCTCGGGGGACTCACCATCCTCAAGGCCTTTCTGACCAGACTCCCCGGGTATGATTATACCTACCTGGGCGATAATGCGCGGACCCCCTATGGCAACAAATCCCAGTCCGTCATCTATGCCTACACCCGTCAGGCCGTGGAGTTCCTGTTCGCCAGGGGATGCGTCCTGGTGATCCTGGCATGCAACACCGCCTCGGCCAAGGCCCTGCGCAGGATCCAGCAGGAGTTCCTCCCGGCAGAGTTTCCGGACCGCCGGGTCCTGGGCGTGGTCATCCCCCTGGCTGAAGCCGGGGTGGACGCCTCCCGGTACGGACGCATCGGGGTCATCGGGACGAGGGCGACCATCGAGTCGGGGGTCTACGAACAGGAACTGGCGAAACTGAGGCCGGATATCAAGGTGTTCGGCCAGGCCTGCCCGCTCCTGGTCCCCCTGGTGGAGGAGGACTGGGTCGGAAAGCCAGAGACCAACATGATCCTCAAGAAGTATCTGTACCGGATCAAGCGAAAAAAGATCGACTCCCTCATCCTGGGCTGCACCCATTATCCCTTTCTGCAGAAGGACATCGAACGGATCATGGGGAAGAACTGCCGGGTCCTGAGCGGCCCTGACACGGTCTCGGACAAATTGATCGACTACCTGTCCAGACACCCGGAAATGAAGGAACGTCTCGGCCGGAACCGGACCGTAACCTTCTTCACCACGGATGACCCGGATCGGTTCAAACTCCTGGGCCAGAAGTTCCTCTGTCACAACATCCCTGGGGTGGAACAGGCGGTATTGGGGAACTGAAAATTGAGGGATTGAGTGATTGAGTGATTTTAGGGATTGCGCGGGGTGGACCGGGCCCTGATGAGGACAGGGGCCAGCTCATCCTGCTCCCTTTTCAGCTGCAAGAGGATGATAGCCCCCACCACCATGGCCCCTCCGACCATCTGAAACGGCGCCAGCCCTTCCCCCAGAAAAAGATAGGCGAAGAGCCCGGCGGAGATCGGTTCCAGCGTTGCCGTGATGCTGGCCCGCGTGGACCGGATCAGATTGATCCCCATAAAGAAAAGGGCAAAAGGGAGGACGGTCCCCATGACCGAGACATAGAGCATCCCTCCCCACTGGCCCGGGGTGTATCCTGCCCGGAGATAGTGAAAGGGGGGGTAGAAGATGTGCCAGGAAAGGGTTGCGAAGAGGAATGCATAAAAGAGCACGGTCCAGGGGGTGTACCGGTGCATCCCCTTCTCCCCCAACAGGGTATAGGCAGCAAAGCAAACCGCGGAGGTTAGGGCGGAAACAATCCCCACCCGGTTCATCCTGAGCAGATCGAGATCATATCCCCCCACCACGAGGTAGCAGCCCGTCAGGGAAAAAAGAAGAGACAGGAATTTGGTCGGGGACAGGCGTTCCCGCCAGAAGCAGACTGCGAAAAATGACACCAGGATCGGCGCTATATACTGAAGAAGAATGGCCGCAGCCACCTGGATCTTGCTGACCGCGTAAAAATAGGTGATCTGGACCAGGGCCATGGCCACCCCGCCCAGCAGACCAAAATAAGGGATGTCCTTGGCGCGGATTTGGAACAGGCTCCTGTCGCGCAGGAAGAAAACCACCGCCAGGAGGACGGCGGATACGGTGACCCGGATCTGCACCAGCTCGAACGGCGTGACGCCCCCGGAGAAAAGGGCCTTTCCGGCCACCCCGGATGAGGCCCACAGGACCGCGGCCCCAACCACGTAGAGATATCCCTTGGCAGGGGGTGATGGCATGGCATCATTCCGATAGTTGATAAAGCCCGGCATACCTGTGTGAAAGCGCCGCGTCCTCTTGCAAACAGGGGCCAAAGCTTGTTATGGTAGGGTGCAGGTGCAAGGTGTCAGGCGCCCCGCAAAAGGACGCGGGATCTTCGACAAGGCACAAGGGCTTAGGCCCAGCGTCCATCAGCCATGAGCCATCAGCCATGAAGTATGATCCATCCGCCATTCACCGGTAACCGGCAACCCGATGTCAATCGTCAGTCGTCAATAAAGAATCCAACGTCTTTGCCAGAGGACACAAGAGATGCTTCATCTGCTGGGAGACGCTTCGGCCCTGTGTACGCAGATATTGCGCATGCTTCACGAGAAAAGCGGCGATGCGTCCCTTTTCCCGGACCGGGTCTCCGCTTCCCCGTCCGCCTCTGCCGTACTGCTCCTGTTGGGTCGGGGGCCAGAACGGTCGGGTCTGTCTCCTGAGCCCTGTCTGATTTATAACAAGCGATCCATAAAGGTAAAGCAGCCGGGAGATCTCTGCTTCCCGGGCGGCCGGATGGCGCCGGGTTCGGACATCTATCTGTCCAGGATACTCCGTCTTCCCCTCTTTCCCCTGGCCCGCTGGCCTTACTGGCAGGACTGGAGGCGCCTCCGGCCCACAGAGGCCCGAAGACTCTCCTTCCTTCTTGCGGCCAGCCTCCGTGAAGCCCTTGAGGAGATGCGCTTGAACCCCCTGGGGGTGACCCTCCTGGGTCCCCTCCCCCGCCAGGAGCTCGAGATGTTTGATCGGGTCATCTACCCCATGGCGGGCTGGATAGGCCGTCAGAAACGGTTTTTCCCCAACTGGGAGGTGGAAAAGATCGTCCATATCCCGATCCGGGACCTGCTGACCCCGGATGGCTATGGATGTTACCGTCTGCAGATGGGGCCCAGGCCGCAGAACCGACCGGTTGCCGGACAGCGTCAGGGAACGCCCCCTGTCACCCGGGACTTCCCCTGCTTTGTGCATCAAAAGGGAAACGAACGAGAGGTCCTCTGGGGCGCCACCTATCGGATCACCATCCTCTTTCTGGACCTTATCTTCGGTTTTACCCCGCCCCCCGTAAAGACCCTTCCCATCATCGAAGGGGCCCTGAATGACGCATATATTACCGGGGCCGGGAGATCGCAGACCGCGTAACCCCTATCGGGTTTTTCCTTCTTCTTTCAGGGAGAACCGCCACTTGCAGAACATGTCTTCAGGATGGGGATCCGGGGGCGCAAACAGACATTCGACCTGAATCTGATCATCGACTGCACGGGCAAATCCTTCAAACTCTCCCCGATGCATCTCTTTGCACACAAACTCCTCCAGCCCCCTTTTGAGACGGGCCTCCTGGGTCGGGCAGGATTGAACCGATATGATCACCTCGTTTTCCGACGGTTCGATGTCATACCCCACCAGGATGCACCAGGGAAACAGCCTCAAGGCCTTTACAAACCCTTCCAGGCCCTTTTCCTGAATATCAAATCTGGGCACAAGGTCCTTTGCCGCCATGCCGGCCACCCGTCCCCAGACCTGTTCATTGAGGCGTTCAGCCGTCGGCTGGTCAAAGCGCTCGGCCACATGAATAAACCAGAAGGCGTCCATCACCCGGTAGTGCCACAGGAGAAACTCAATATATTTTCTGAGTTCAGGGGCCTCCATACCCTCAAAAATCTTAAGGTCCATATCCCCCTCCGAATCAGGATTTATGATGGTCGATTGACCAACGCCAACAAAGAGATGCTCCCAAGACTATTCTTTGAAGCCCGTAACCGAAGGCAACCCGTTTGTCCGCTCGGCGCCCATCCGATATCCATTCACATTCCGGGCGTGCCGATCGGGGGAACCAAGGACGGCAGGACTCCCCTGATTGTCACGCGCCAGGCGCGTCCGAGACCGGCCAACGCCGTATCAAAATCCCGGTTCATACGCAGGAGATCAGAAACAAGGGTGGGCCTCAGGAAAAGCCTTCGGAAAAGACGGAACAGACGGACACGCCCCTCCTGATTGACAAAATCGAGGAAATCGTCCGGGATGGAACGGCCTGCTGCATCGCAGACGGCCCGAAAGGCAAGAAAGGGGAGACCCGCGTTCCCGGCGGCCGCGGCTACGGCCGCACTCTCCATGTCCACGGCCAGCGCCCGGGTCTTTGCGAAGAGCGCCTGTTTCTTTCCTGCCGAAAGAACCGGCCTTTGAACGGTAAGGATGGGGCCGCGATATGCGGGGAGCCTTCTGTCCATGAGCGCCCCATACACCATGTCCACACATGCCGAACTCACTTCCCGCGTTTCTTTTATTGGATTGCCATCCTCTTGAATCACCGAGTCGGCAAGAACCAGGTCTCCAGGCGCAAGGTCCGGAGAGAGCCCCCCTGAGACCCCTGAAACAGCCAACCCGGACACCCCTTCGCCGATCAGCCACCTGGAGGCCGCTGAGGCGTTTTTCGACCCCATGCCTGAGCGCACAACGATCAGATGGGTGCTGTCAGTGAGCCGGGAACGCCGGAAGAGACACCCCTCGGCCTGCTGCCATCGGCCGCGCCCGATCAAGGCCCTTGCCTCGGCGCTCAGCGCGACGACCAGGCCGATGGCCGGATTCATGATCTGATTTTTGATGCGGGAAGGGAAAAACCGGCCGGAGCCGCAAGGCTCACCTCTTCCTGGCGGGTGGCCCTCCCGGTACGAAGTCTCCGGTACTCGCTCAGTGCCCAGAGAGGGAAAAACTGAGCGTAGCCGTGGTATCGCAGATAAAAGACATTGGGGAAACCGGTGCCGGTGAAGATCTGCTCATCCCAGCGGCCATCGCCGTCCTGATGGGTGATGAGATAATGGATCCCGCGCTGGACCGTCGAACTTTCCACTTCGCCCACGGCCATGAGCCCCAGCAAGGCCCACGCGGTCTGGGATGGGGTACTCTCCCCCTTGCCAGCCAGGGAGGGGTCTTTGTAGCTGTAGCAGGTTTCTCCCCATCCATTGTCCGGATTCTGGCACGATTTCAACCACTCCACCGCCCTTCGGATGTAGGGTTGGGAAATATCTTCACCCAGGCGGCCCAGGCCTTTCAGGACAGACCAGGTGCCATAGATATAGTTGACGCCCCAACGGCCGAACCAGGCGCCGCAGTCCTCCTGCTCCCTGCGCAGGAAATCGACTCCCCTGGCAATGGGGCGAAAATCACGGGCATATCCGAGCATGGCCAACAGCTCGATGCACCGTCCTGTCAGATCGGACGTGCTGGGATCCAGAAGGGCGCCATGATCCGCAAAGGGAATATTATTGAGGTAGAGATAGTTATTGTCGATATCAAAGGCCCCCCACCCCCCGTCTGAACTCTGCATGCCGATCACCCACTTCACCGATTTGGCGATCTTTTCCTGATAGGCCTCCTGACTCAGAACCCCTGCCCGTAGAAGGGCCATGATCACCATCGGCGTGTCGTCCACATCCGGATAGAAGGTGTTTTCGAACTGAAAGGCCCATCCTGCCGGTTCCAGATCAGGGGCCCGGTATGTCCAGTCCCCGGGAACCTGGATCAAATTTTCAAGGAGCCAGTCAATGGCCTTTTGAACCGCTTCGCTTTCCGGTGCCACGCCCGCTTCAAGCACGGCCGAGAGGCTCAGACAGGTATCCCATATGGGAGAAACGCATGGCTGGCAGAATGCCTCGTCTTCGTGATCCACCAGGAGATCGTCGATGGCCTTCAGCCCACGCATCACATCGGGGTGATGATCCGGATATCCCAGAACCGTGAGGGCCATTACCGCATTGGCCATGGCAGGGAATATGGCGCCGATCCCTCCCTCGCCCTGCATCCGCTCCACGGTCCAGCGTTCGGCAAGCCGGGTGGCCCTTTTTCGCGATGAACTGGGAAAAAGGGGGTCGGCCATTTTCAAAATGCGGTCCAAAAAAATGAACAGGTTCTTGATCAGATTGCGGGGAACTAGGCGGTCCAGGTGACGGAACCCATGCGGCGGTTCCATGAACAGCTCCGACACGCCTTCTTCCGGCCTCAGTCGGCAGACAGGCCGCCTGGCGTTGAGGATCAGGAGGGGGACGATCACGGTCCGGGACCAATAGGAGACCTTCTGCAGATGAAAAAAGAACCACTTCGGCAGCAACATGATCTCGATGGGCATGGCAGGGGTCGTTCCCCAGGGAACCTGCCCAAACAGGGCAAGGGTGATCCGGGTGAAGACGTTTACCCTGGCGGCGCCCCCCAGGCCCAGAATAAACTGCCGCGCCTTGATCATGTGGGGTGCATCCGGGCGGTCTCCCAACTGTTTGAGCGCAAAGTAGGTTTTAACAGAGGCGCTGATATCGCCTGCGCCCGCGTGATACAGGGGCCACCCTCCGTCGTCGAGCTGCCTGTTGCGGAGATACCGGCCTATCTTTTCTCTGAGTTCAGGGGCGGTTTCGCGGCCCAGGAATTTCTGGAGAAGGATATACTCCGACGGGATGGTCGTATCCGCTTCCAGATCGAAAACCCAGTATCCTTCAGCGTTCTGGATGGATAGGAACCGGTCCCTTGCCCTCTCAATAACCTCGTCCAGTCGTTTGACTGAAAACAACGAGGTTGTCGGCGCCGCTGCTTTTGCAGCGGCCTCCTGGGCAGGGGCACATTCATGAGCGGGACGCAGATCTCTCTTCGGGCTGGTAAAGGCCTTAAGCGCTGTGCGAAAACTCTGTTTCATTCAGTTGCCTCAACTGCTTTTCATTAAGGAATAGCGCTGTCACCATCTGATAACCCTCGAGACCTTATGAAAACGTCCCTTTCGGACCATTTCTTTGTTCCGTTCGGATCTAAATCTCGAAATGCGGCACCTCTTCCTATGGTTCGTCCCGCCAAGGCCGGTTCAGCAGGATATGCGCCCGGATTCTGAACCCCGGTCAGGGATCAAATATCCAAACAGAGGCCAAAAAAAACGAACTTGCCTAAAACCCTGCATGATAGAGCGATATATAGAGCGGGATGTATATTTCAATAATAATGTTACGGCCCATATATATGAAAATTTCTAAAAATTCAAGTAAAATTAGCAAGGCGAACGGGTTTTGTTCTGCCACTGCCCAAAAATCCAACCCCGCTTACCGTCACCGTTACGGCATTGAATGTTTCTTCCACCTTCCCTTTGAGGATATAAGGACGTGCCGCATTCAACATATGGCAATATCTGAGGTACACCTTCGGAAAGAACACGGCCTCATAAGGGGCGGTAAGGTCTTCAAAGGTCATGAATTTCATCGGTTCCCCGTCTTGTGCATGCACCGTCTTCCCGGTGACAGGCCATCCGATGGTGGTGACCTCTCTGCCGATCCGGGAAGGAAGGTCCTCGGCCCGGACATAATCAAGGCGGTTCAGAATATCCCCATAGAGGGCAAGGGGGTGGACCGAAAGGATAAAGCCGAAGACCTCGGCTTCATGCTGCAGCATGACCTGCCTGGGATATGGATCCCGGCCGGCGGCGCCGGGCGCCGGGGCAGGCGCCGGGACAGAGGCAAACAGACTGGACGACCGCTTTTCCGTTTCCCGGTCGAAAAACCGGAGCGTCTCCCACATAAGCCCGGGCCTGGAAACGCCCCGGGCCATGGCGTCAAAACAGCCCCCCTTGATGAGGATCTTGACATCCTGGAGATGGAGATGGGGGGCGGTTCGATGGAGAAAGCTGTCAAATGAGTGAAAGCGTCCCCTCTTCATCCGTTCATGGACAATGGCCTCCCTGGCCTCCCGGGCAAGGCCCTTCAACTGCATCAGGCCGACCCGGATCTGCCGGTCTCTGCCGATATAGGGGATCTCGCTTCGGTTGATATCCGGGGGGAGGACCTCTATCCCCATGCGCCTCGCCTCTGATATATAACTGAGGGTGGCGTAGTAGCCCCCCTGGTTGGAGATAACCGCTGCCATGAATTCGGCAGGGTAATGGGCCCTGAGCCAGGCCGACTTGTAGGCCACCAGGGTGTAACTGGCGGAATGGGGTTTGCAGAAGCTGTACCCGTCAAAACCGGTCATCATCTGCCAGACCGCCTCAATGCCCCCCCGGTCCACCCCCCGGTCAGAGGCCCCCTGGACAAACCGGGCATAAAAATCCCTCAGCCGTTTTCCCTTATGCTTCTTGCTGACCGTCTTTCTGAGGGTATCGGCCTCGCCGGGGTCGAATCCCGCCAGGTGAACAGCGGCCTGGCTCAGTTGTTCCTGAAAGACCATCACCCCCAGGGTCTCCTTGAGGACCGGCACCAGCAGGGGGTGGGGCGGGGACCAGGGTTCTCCGTGAAGTCTGGATATCCAGGTGTGGATGCTCTGATTGGCGCCGGGCCGGATAATGGAGGTGACGATGACATTGAGGAGAAAGTGGTCCAGGGCCATATACCGGTCAAAGGTAAATCCGGATCTGACCTTGGTCAGGACCTGCCGCGTGGCAGGGCTTTCAAAATAAAAGACCCCGAACGTATCCCCTTCATAAAAGATCCTGACGGTTTTAGGGTCATGGAGAGGATTCAGTTGGGCATAGTCGATGCGCCTGCCGTAATTTTTTTCCACCGAATCGAGGGCGTCCCGTATGACCGCCAGGCTCCGGTTTCCCAGGATATCGATCTTGACGAGGCCCGCCTCCTCCACCGAGTCCTTTTCCCACTGGAGGATCTGCCGGCCGTTAGGGCTGATCTCCACCGGGCAGTGTTGCCGGATCTCGTCCGGGACGATCACCACCCCGCCGCAGTGCGTGGAGAGGTGATTGAAATGTCCCTGCAGCTGAAAGGCCGCGGTCAGGATCTCGTCCCACGGTTTGCCGAAGGTCACCCCCCTCATCTTGGGATGCCGTGCCAGATCTTCCCATGCACCGCTCAGATGAAATCCGAATCCGACCTGACGGGTCACCCGGCCGATCTCCGCATCGGTCAAGCCGAAGACCCTGGCCACCTCCCGAATGGCCGATCGGGGGCCGAGGGTATTGTGATTCGCCACCATGGCCGTGCGTCGGTTGCCGTATCCGGCAAAGGCCGTATCCATCACCTGGTCCCGCTCATCCCATGGCACATCCACATCGATGTCCGGGGGGTCCATCCGGCCGGGGTTCAGAAACCGCTCGAAAAAAAGATGGTGCCGAATCGGGTCGACATGGGTGATCCCCAATGCATAGGCGACAATGGAGGCCGCAGCACTCCCCCGGCCGCAGGACCGGCCGGCCTGCTTCGTAATATCCGCGACCACCAGAAAATACGATGCAAATCCCTTTTCCCGGATGATCCGCATCTCATAATCCAGCCGCGCCGTCACCTCGGGGGTCATCCTGCCGTATCGACGCCGGCACCCGTCCATGGCAGCCCCATAGAGTCGATGATACGCCTCGTCCGGGTCGAGGTTGTCAAAGGACGGAAAGATGATCCGGTCCATATCCCAGTCCACAAGGGCCGACTCCGCCGTCTTCACGGTGTTGGCGATGGCCGTGGGGGCGTGGGGATACTGGTCGATCATGTCCTGGGGGTCGTTTAAAAAACTGTGCTCCCGGCAGATGTCTTCAGTCGAAAGTCTGGAGAGCTTGGTGTTCAGGAAGACGGCCCTCAGGATCCGGTGGAGCGGGAACTGGTCTTTCCGGATCATGTAGACCCGGTTGGTGGCCAGGGGAGGGATGCCGCTCTGACGGGAAAAGGCGTGACACCGGGCCATCCGCCAGCCGGGCGACATCTCCACAAAGAGGTCTTGAACGCCATCCCTTTTAAGAATTTTGAGGAGGCTGAAGTCATCGGAAAAGATAATAAGCCCCCGGCGTCGTTCCCTGAGGGACCGGACCAGGTCAAAATCGTCGTGGCAGTGAAGGGCCGAGAGGGTGTGGCACAGGTTGGCGTACCCCTCCCGGTCCTTGACGATCACCACCGCCCGGCGTTCGTCGTGCAGGAGTTCGCTCCCCACGATCGGCTCGAGGCCCGCCTCTCTGGCCATTCTGACAAAAAAAACCATCCCGTAGAGCCCGTTGACGTCGGTCAGGGCGAGCCGTTTCATGCCCAGGCCCTGAGCGGCCCCACAGAGTTCCTCGACGGTCGCGAGCCCCCAGCCCCTGGAATAATCGGAATGAACATTTAGATGGATGAAGGACATGGCCCGCAGGTTCAGGGGTTCAGAGGTTCAAGGTTGAATACGCAATTCTCAATTTTCATAAGGGGTTGAGACGGTGATACCGTATCTGACAGCATCTTCTCCATACCGTTCCCGGATACGATCCAGAGTATGGGTGAGCATGGATCTCCTCTCTTCATCCGGGGACGGGGCGTCAAAGAGCGACAACTGAGGGTCTGGCCGGGAAAACTCCCAGAACCATGCCTTGATGAATCCCACCCGGACCCGCCGGGTGCATTGTTTAAAAAATAATGTTTCCAACGAGGCATAGAGATCCTGATCCTGGAAACCGGGCCGGGGCAGTTTCAATCTACCGCCGGATTCCACATGGTCCGCATATCGGATCAGCAATCCCGCCTTTCCGGGGATCAGCCCCTGCTTCCGCATCCGCCGGCCGCAGGTCTCCACCAGCCGGTAGAGGTGTCCCAAAAGTCTTGAATCATCGGTCTCTTCCTGGGGGAGGGCGATCTCTTCGGCGATCACAGGCACCCTGGACAAGGGGTGCACCGGCGTGGGATCGATCCCCAGGGCCCTCTCATGGATCACGTAGGCCTGCCGGCCGAAAATGAGTGCCAGACGGTCCGGATCCAGGGCCACCAACTGTTGAATGCGGACGATGTTCAGCTCCTCTGCAAGGAGCTTCCGGCGCACGGGACCGATGCCGGGCATCAGCCCGACCTTCAGGGGGGCCATGAAGCCGGCCTCCCTGCCATGATCCACGTTCAGCACCCCCTCGGAAGGGACAGCCCGGGAGGCGATGCTGGAGACCATTTTATTGCCGGCAACCCCGGCAGTCCCCACCAGACCCAGGCTCCCCCGAATCTCGTTCCTGAGACGAGAGGCCGCGTCCCTGGCCTCTCCCCAGAGCCGCTCCGTACCGGTAAGATCCAAATACAGGTGCCCCGGCCGGGCGGATTCGTAGCACGGCGTGTACCGGGCCGCCACACGGGCAAGCTCCCGGCAGGCCTGTTCCGCGGCCCGCGGATCCGGGGGGAGAACCATGAGCCCAGGACAGCACGCCCTGGCCGTTTGAAGGGGCATCCCCTTGAACACCCCCTCGCGGCGGGCCTCCCGGGAGACAGACAGGACCAGGGAGCGCCCTGACCGGGCCGCGGCCACGGCCGCCGGCCGATATCTCAGGTCCGGCCGGGAGACCCGGGCCACGGCGATGGGGAAGGCCGGTATGTGGAGATGGATGATGTGGCGGAGCATCGGTTTGTTGGGTTTGTTGGGTTGTTGGGTTTGTTGGGTTGCTGGTGTGAGTTCTTCAATCTTCAATCGTCAATCGACAATCCTACAGATACCTCATCACCCCCACCACTTTCCCCTCGATGCAAAGATCCCCCTGCTTGACCCGTATGGATGCCATCCCTGCATGGGCAGGCCGGAGTTCTATGTGACCTTTTCCCCGGTAATAGCGCTTGACCGTCGCCTCGTTGTTGATGAGCGCCACCACGATATCGCCGTCCTGCGCCACGGGCTGTCGCCTCACCACCACGAAATCGCCGTTAAGTATCCCGTCCTCTTCCATGGAATCCCCTGCCACCCGAAGCACAAAGCACTCCCCGCTGCCGGCCATGGACGGCGGAACCTCCACCACGCTCCGGTCTTCAATGGCCTCGATCGGCCGCCCGGCCGCCACCCGCCCCAACAGAGGAAACTCGAACCGCCGATTCTCCACCGGGCTGATGACCTGGATGGCCCGTTTCCGGTTCTTTTCCTTCGGCAGCCGAATGTAGCCCTTCCGCTCCAGGATCTTGAGATAGGTGGTCACCGTGTTATATGACGCGAAACCAAAATGCGCGCAGATCTCGTCAAAGGACGGGGCCGTTCCCCACGACTCAACATAGCGGGAGATATAGTCCAAAAAGTCCTTTTGTTTGCCCGTCAATTTCATCGTCTCCTCCCCGTCCACAGGAAACGGCCAAGGTCGGGGCTCAACCCTTTATCACCCCCGGGACCTTCCCTGGCCTATAGTGCGACCATAATACTGTAAATTTTACTGAAAGTCAACAGGAAAAACGATCGTCTGCAAAGGGTGGACCTTCCCTGAAAGGTCGTCGCGCCTCCGTATCAGCCCCAATTCCGGGGCATACGTCCTTCAGGCATCTGTCACCCTCTCGCTCAGCCTGTTATGTCAAAAGATCCAGCCATATCAAATGGATATGATTTCAGCCCGCAAATGCGCAACCAATCCGGCGAAAATTCCCGTTGATTAAATTCGATCCGTCGGATAAAAGGTTTCCGTATCAAATCCAATCGTTATGGGAAATCCCAATATGTCAAACGACCAAAGAACAGGGTTTCTGCTGGCAGCCGCCGCATTTGTCTTCTGGGGGCTCACGCCTTTCTATTTCAAGGCGCTTTCGACGGTCTCACCGATGGAGACGGTGTCCCATCGAATTATCTGGTCTACCCTGGTATTGGTGGTTTTACTGCTGATAACCCATAGAACCTTTTTCGGAGAAGTCTTCCATCAGATCAAACGCAATGGGTGGGCGCTGACGGCCAGTGCCCTGCTGCTGACGGGCAACTGGCTGACTTACATTTATGCCGTCGTAACGGGAAGGGTGCTGGAAGCCAGCCTCGGGTATTTCATCAACCCGTTGGTAAATGTGGCGCTTGCGGCTGTTTTTCTCAGTGAAAAGCTGACACGGATTCAAAAAATCGCCGTATTGCTCGCGGCCATCGCCGTCGCACAGGAAATTTGTCGATTCGGCCAGTTTCCCACCCTGGCGCTGATCATGGCGGGCACATTCGGGACCTACGGGCTGATCCGGAAAACGACACATATTGCTGGGAGCGAGGGGTTACTCATCGAAACGTTGATAATGCTGCCCCTTGCGGTCGGTTACCTGGTCTATCTGGCCCGAAACGATTGTCTGGCATTCATGCACCAAGGCGCCTTGATCAGCTGTCTTTTGTTTTCTGCAGGCCTTGTCACGACCCTGCCGCTCATCTGGTTTATTAGCGCCACTAAAAAACTCGACTACTCCATTATCGGCATGATGCAGTACATCGCTCCGACGCTCATGGGCATACTGGGATATTGCATTTACGGGGAAGATTTTCCACCGGGAAGATTGATCACTTTTTCGCTGGTGTGGTTTGGCCTTCTGCTGGTGCTCATTGAGGGATTTGCACATATGCGAAGCAGGGGATACTGATTCAGGAACCAAAAGGTAAACGGCGTACCTTTAATGCCTGAACCGGCTGATGGGGGGTGCAGTATCGCCCAGCCTCGGGCCACGATGACGGGCCAAGACCTGTTTTTTTGATCCCGTCCCGGGAGCGGGACAAGTATCCGGTATCCGGGATCAAACAAGAATCTCCAGATCCTCCAGCGGGTAGGAAACGCATGCATGCACATAGCCGAACTGGCGGTCCGATTTTCGGACCGGCACGCCTGCAGGCTGGAAGACCTTCCCTGAGAGGACCTTGATACGGCACATGCTGCATTCGCCCGAACGACAAAGAGAGGGAACCCGGAGTCCGGCATTTTCCAGGGCCGTCAGCAGGGGCTCTCCGGCCCTGGCACGGATCGGCTCCGCCCCGGCCACGCTGATCCGGAACGGATCCTCGGCCTGTATCTCCTCCGGCCATGCCGGGTCCTCCCATATGTGGGCCGGGGGACCGTAGACCTCCTTCCTGATTTTCCGGCCGGGGATGCCGAGGCCTTCCAGCCCGGGCACGCAGAAATCATACATCCCCTGAGGGCCGCATAGATAGAAGATCTTTCCCCCAGGTTCGCCGATAGTCTCCCCTATAAGCTCCCCGGTCATCAGGCCCCTTGCGCCCTCATATCCTTCGGGCGGCTCTTCAATGACCGGGACATAGACGATATTTTCGAACCGCTCCGAAAACCCCCTCAGCTCATCATGAAAAATGGCCTCATCAAGGGTCTTGTTCCCGTAAAAAAGATAAAGGGTCCTGTCCAAACCGCATTCAACAACCTCCCGGATCATGCTCATGAACGGGGTGATGCCGCTTCCGCCGGCAAGACAGACCATGGTCCTGTCGTGAAAGACGGGATTAAAATAGAAATGACCCGAAGGGCCTGAGCTCTCCAAAGCGTCCCCCCGCCTGACCTCATCCAGGAGGTAGTTGGACACCCGGCCTGCCTCCACGCGTCGGACCGTTATATCGTAGTAGCCAATCTGGTTGGGCGGGGAGGATATGGAGTAGGGCCGGCTGGTGCGCACTCCCCCCACTTCGAGAAAGAGGGCAATATACTGCCCGGCCAGGAAGGGGGGCAGATAGCCGTCCTGAGACACAAACCTCAGCGTCTTTGCGGAAGCGGTCTCGTCAATGATGTCCGAGACGCGAAGGGCCATGCGGTTGGGGTGGAGGAGGTTGATCTGCCGGTTCACCGAATCACGGTAGATCGTGTAGTCCACCCCATGCTTCCTGCTGAATGCGATCTCATCCACAATGCCCTGGTAGCCGTCAAACTCCTCGAAAATCGCCTTGCTCATGGTATCTCCTTATGCTCCATCCAATTCTCGTATGATGGATTTGGCCGCGGACATCCCGGCGTTCAAGGTCGGCTGAAACCCGCAGTCGCCGATCCAGCCGCCGGCGAAATAGAGGCCATCGATGGGGGCGCAGCGCCCCGGCTGAAAAAACATGGAATCCTTGGTATACTGTTCAAAGCCGTAGATGGCGCCGTTGGGGTGCCCCAGATAGCGCATGTGGGTCAGGGGCGTGGCCGCCTCCAGCTCCTCGATATGGGCGCCTACGCCCGGGAAAATAGCCTCCACCCGGCGGAGCATGGCCTCGGCGCATCTGAATTTGACGCTGTGATATTGGCTGGGCGGGATATGCATCCACGGCTCGCCGTATTTCAGGGTGACGATATTGGCCTGGCAGGTCCCGGCGGGTGAAAAATCAGGGTCCGACACATCGTAACAACTCAGGACCATGGTCTCGTCCGTGATGTCTACGTTCCGCATCCGGTTGAAGATCCTGTCGTCAAATTCAAAAGAGTCTATGAGGAAGTTGGTGGATTCGGTGATCCCCAGAGCATCCGGTTCACAGTCAAAACCGATGAACATGGTGAATGCCGACGGGCTCAGCCTGCGGCCCCCCATCTCCGTAAAGACCTGGTCCGGGATCTTTTCACGATCCACAAGCCTGGCATAGGTGGTGACCTGCGACGCATTGGAGATCACGTATCGGGTCTGGATGCGATCGCCGTCATCCGTTACCACTCCCTGGACCGCCCCGTTTTCAACGATAATCCGATCCGCCCCGCAGTTGAAACGGGCCGTGCCGCCGTTGGAAATGAATCTATTGGCAATGGCATTGGAGAGGGCCTGTGAACCCCCCTTGATATGAAACGGCTTGAACTCGATATAGACAAACAGGAGCATGGCCAGATAGGCAAAGGAAAGCCGATTGGGCGGCAGGCCCAGATATCCCCAGTAAACAGACAGGAGCCCTTTCAACAGGGGGTCGCTAAAAACCTCGTCCAGGACCTCGCTGGCCGGTCTGAAGGCATGGCTGTAAAGGACCGGGTACTTCTCCCGTGAGGGGGCCGGGTCCTTGAAAAAGAAGGCGCTCAGCATGTTGTTGGCGTAGGCATAGACCAGATCAAAGAATTGGTGAATCGCCGCCTTCTCATGGGGGAACCTCTGCTCCAGTTCCGAAATGACCTGATCTTTGTCCGCCTTGAGCGTCAGCCGGAAACCATCCGTCATGGATACGCTGAAAAGGTCCTTCATCTCAACAAAGGTCAGATCATCCAGGACCCCGAGACTTGCCAAGAGCATCCTGAGCGGCCCCGGCTTTTCCGGGGTCCCCATCCCGCTGAGCTGGTGAAGGGCCACCTCGAACTCAAACCGGCCCCTGCAGAAGCTGGTGGCGCAGCCCCCCGGTATATTGTGTCGTTCCAGCAGAAGGACCTTGATCCCCTTCTGCGCCAGGCCCGCGGCCGCGGTCAGACCCCCGTTGCCTGCCCCGATCACCACCACATCATACGATTCCATTATACCTCCTTGCCCGGATCAACCGTGAAAGCACATGAAGTTTGGAGTCTGGAGTGCCTAACGTTTGGAGTGCCTGAGCTTAGCTGCCGATAGTCGCTTCTTCCTTTTTAGAGGCCTTCTGGATTTCCATTTCCCGGAGTTGCCTCCGAAGGACCTTTCCCACCGTGCTTTTGGGGAGTTCATCCATGAATTCCACGAGCTTTGGAACTTTGTAGGCAGCCAGTTTTTCCTTGCAGAAGGTGAGCACCTCCGCCTCCGTAAGGGTCTCCCCTGCCCTGGGCACGATAAAGACCTTTACGGTCTCGCCGCGATACGAATCGGGAATTCCCACGGCGCAGGCCTCATGGATCTTGGGATGCTCGTAAAGGATCTCGTCGATATCCCTCGGGTAAATGTTGTATCCGCCGGCGATGATCATATCCTTTTTCCGGTCCACAATGAACAGGTAGCCCTCATCGTCCATATAGCCGATATCCCCGGTATAGAGCCACCCGTCCCGGATCGCGTTTTGCGTCTCCTCCGGGTTCTTGTAGTATCCCTGCGTCACCTGGGGGCCCTTGAGCAGAACCTCGCCTGACTCACCCGTCGGCATATCCCTGGCGCCGGTCTCAACATCCACGATCCGGCAATCGGTGTCCGGGACCGGGACCCCCACGCTCCCCACCTTGGTCTTTCCCCGCCATGGGTTGGCATGGGAGAGGACGGAGGTCTCTGTCAGACCGTAGCACTCCACAATTCCCGCGCCCACGGCCTTTTCCCATTGGTGGATGGTCTCCACAGCCAACGGGGCAGCGCCGGAGACGCATCCCTTTACAAAAGAGAAGTCGGTTTTGGCAAAGTCCGAATGATTGAGCACCCCCACAAAGATGGTCGGGACACAGGGGAACCAGTCCGGCCGGTATTTCCGCGTCATTTCGAGGACTGCGCCTGGTTCGGGCCGGGGGATCAGGATGAGGGTGAGACCCCGGTAGACGGCCGTGTTCATGCCGGTCGTAAATCCGGCCGAGTGAAAAATCGGAAAGGTCCCCAGCATGCTGTCCTCCCCCTCCACCGCGTCAAAGATCCATGCCCGCAACTGCTGCACACAGATACTGCAGTTGCGGTGGGTGAGCATCACGCCCTTGGACACGCCGGTGGTCCCTCCCGTATAAAGGAGGGCGGCGAGGTCATCGAAATCAACGGACGCCTGCGGGGGCGTGGGGGGATACTTTTTCACCAGATCCAGAAAATCATGGACCCCTTCGTTGGGGTCGGTATCCCGATGCATCTTCTTCTTGACAAAGGGAAAAAGCTGCTTCTTGGGAAACGGGAGGTAGTCGCGGATGTGGCAGGCAATGATGCTTTCGATCCCGGTCTTCTCTTTCAGCTTGAGCATCCTCGGCACGAGGAGATCGAGACCTATGGCCATCTTGGAATCCGAATCGTTGAGCTGATGGGCCAGCTCATTCTCGGTGTAAAGCGGATTGTGCATGACCACCACCCCGCCGATCCGGAAGACCGCATAGGAGGCGACCACGACCTGAGGCATGTTGGGCAGCAGGAGGGCCACCTTGTCCCCTTTCCGGATGCCAAGATCCATCAGAGCGCCGGCAAAACGGTTTACAAGTTCATCCAATTCCCGGTAGGTGATCTTCTTCCCCATCATGATCAGGGCAACCGTATGGGGAAACCGCCTTGCCGTCCTCTCCAGCGCATCATGAAGGGTGATCTCCTCATAATCCAGGCTGGGCGGGACCCCCTGGGCATAGGCCTTGTGCCAGATCCTCTCTTCCATGGCTTCCTCCTTACTAAAGTGACTAAGGTGACTAAAATGCCTAAAGTGAACTAAACTTATTGAATTTACTTAATACATAAGGCTTTAGCGTTTCAAAGAAAATTGACAGGACCAGAAGGACCAATTTGGTTATTGAAGGATCGTTTTCAGTTCCTGGGTATCTCTGAATGATGACCTCCCTCTTCTAAACGGGTTAAGCAAATAGACTTGACCGGTCAATCTCTCAATGCCCAACCACAACTTAAAATTAAGGCCTTTTAAGCCCCACACTTTAAATTATGGCTACTTGAGGCTTTTTCATAAATCCTTCAATGTCATTCCGGCGAAAGCCGGAATCCAGGTTTTTCAACTGCCTCTGGACCGAGGCTTTCGCCGTGGTGACGGTTCCGTTGGTGTTGCAAGAGGCTCACCTTAGGCACTTTAGTTCACTTTAGGCATTTTAGGCACTTTGTTCACTTTAGGCACTTCCTTTCCGCATCAGCTCTCCCATAATGATCAGCTTCTGGATCTGATTGGTCCCGGCGCCGAATTCGATTCCCTTCACGTCCCGATACATGCGCTCGATGGGGAATTCCCGGATAAACCCGTATCCGCCGAAGATCTGAACCGCCTTGCCCACGGCCTCCACCCCTACCTCTGCACAGAAGAGCTTGGCATAGGATGCCTCCAGACGGACCTGTTTTCCCGAATCCGCCATGGCGGCGGCCCAGTACGCCAGGAGTCTCCCGGCCTGTATCTTGGCGGCCATGTCGGCCAGCATGTCCTGTATCATCTGGAAGCTGACAATGGGCGCCCCGAACTGGACCCGCTCCGAGGCATACCGGAAGGCCAGGTCAAATGCCCCCTGGGCCACCCCGATAGGCGCGATGGAATAGATGATCCGCTCCCGGTCGAGCCCGCTCATGAGGACCCGGATCCCCTTGTTCTCCTCCCCCAAGAGGTTTCCAGCCGGGACCTCGCAGTCTTCAAAGATCAGCTCTCCTGTGGGCGACCCCCGCACCCCCATCTTATGAAGGGTCTTTCCCGTAAAAAACCCGGGGAATCCCTTTTCTACGATAAAGGCGGATATCCCTTTCTGCCCGGCATCCGGGTCGGTCTTGGCATAGACCACCACCACGTCGGCCAAGGGGCCGTTGGTGATGAACATCTTGGTTCCATTAAGGATATACCGGTCCCCCTTCCGGACGGCCCGGGTCTTGAGGGACAGGGCATCCGATCCGGCCTCCGGCTCGGTAATGGCCAGGGCCCCCACCTTTGTTCCCGCGACCAGGTCGGGGAGATATTTGCGCCGCTGGACCTCGTTGCCGTTCCGGTAGATGTTCTCGGTGCAGAGGATGGCATGCGCCCCATAGGTGTTCCCGGTGGAAACGCACCCCCGCATGATTTCCTCCATGACCAGGACGCACGAGAGAAAATCCGTGCCGCTGCCGCCATATGCCTCGGGAAGGGTCATGCCGAAGAGACCCATGTCAGCCATGGCCTTGAAGTTCTCCTCGGGAAACCGTTCGGCCTCATCGATCGCCGGGGCCAGGGGGATGATCTGCTGGTCCACAAATCTGGCCACGGTCTCTTTCAACATCTTCTGTTCTTCGGTCAGCTCAAAGTCCATAGGCCCCTCGATACTGGATACTGGATACTGGAGTCTGACGAATAGCTGATGGCTCACGGGTGATAGATGCCACCACTAAAACCTTACGCCACGCTCCTTGCTCCCTGCTCCCTGCACATTGTGTCTTGCCCTTTATTCGTCGTCTTCATCGTCTTCGTCATCCTCCTCATCCGGCACGAACCGTTTGATGAAACCGGTATCGAAATCGCCCCGTTGGAACGACGGATCATCCATGATCTTGAGATAAAGGGGGATGGTGGTCTTGACGGGCGCGATTCCGAACTCTTCCAAGGCACGCCGCATGATGCGGATGGCGCCGTCCCTCGTCAGGTCATAGGAGATCAGCTTGGCGATGAGCGAATCATAAAACAGGGGGAGTTCGTAGCCCTGGTAGAGGTGGGTGTCGAGTCGGACCCCGAAGCCGCCCGGGGGCCGGTACCGATTGATCTTTCCCGGCGATGGGAGGAAATTCCGGTCCGGGTCCTCCGCGTTGATCCGGCACTCCATGGCCCAGCCTCTCTGCCGGATGTCGTCGAATGTGTAGTCAAGCTCCCCGCCCGCTGCCAGCCGGATCTGTTCCTTGACCAGATCGATCCCGGTGGTCAATTCGGTGACCGGATGCTCCACCTGTATCCGTGCATTGATCTCCATGAAATAGAAATTGCCGTCCCCATCCACTAAGAACTCAACAGTGCCCGCGTTGAAGTACCGGACCGCCCCGGCTACGGTCACGGCCGCCTGCCCCATGCGCTCTCTCAATTCATGGGTCATCACCGGGGAGGGCGATTCCTCGATCAGTTTCTGGTATCGCCGCTGGATGGTACATTCCCGCTCGCCCAGGTGGATGACATGACCATACCGGTCGGCAAGGATCTGGAACTCGATGTGCCGGGGATGGGCAATGCATTTCTCGATATAGACCTCGTCATTCCCGAAGCCCGCACGCGCCTCCATCCGGGCAATGGGGAATTCTTCCAGAAGCATTTGCCGGTCTTCGCACGTCCGGATGCCCCGGCCCCCGCCGCCGGCCGAGGCCTTGACCATCACCGGGTATCCCATGTCCCCGGCGATCCTCTCCGCCTCGGCAAGGCTCCCGACGCCTGCCGGGCTGCTGGGAATGACCGGGACCCCTTTTTCCTGAACGATCTGTTTGGCGGTCAACTTGTCCCCTGCCAGATGGAGGTTATCCGGCGTGGGACCGATAAAGACAACGCCTGCCTCCTCGCACGCCCGGGCAAAGGCCGCATTTTCCGCCAGATACCCATAGCCGGGATGGATGGCATCAACCCCGGTGGCCCGGGCGGCATCGATGATGCTTTCCATGTTGAGATAGCTCTTGGCGCTGACCGGAGGACCGATGCATACCTTCTCGTCCGCCAGGGTGAGATGGAGCGAATCCCTGTCCGCCTCGGAATAGACGGCAACACTTGGCACACCCAGTTCCCTGCATGCCCGAATAATGCGGTGCGCGATTTCCCCCCGGTTGGCGACCAGTATCTTGGAGAACATGGATTATCCCTTTTCCAGGACAAAGACGAGATCGTTATCCTTCAACGTGGCCTCGTTGTCAGGGAGGATCTCCACAACCTTGCCGTTCGCAGGAGACTTTATCTTCTGAAACACCTTCATGGTTTCCAGAAGACCCAGGACCTGTTTCTTCTTGACCACATCCCCCACCTCCACATACGGAGGTTGATCCGGGGCGGGAGTCCTGTAAAATACGCCCGACATGGGCGCCCTCACCTCGATACGCCCGGCACTCTCTTCACTTCCGCTCATTCTCTACACGTCTCCTTTTCTCTTGTAAACTCGGCTAAGTTTGCTCGCCTGGTCGAAGCGTAGCGTAGATCCCGCAGGATGCGGGATTACTGGATACTGGTTGCTGAATACTGGATACTGGTTTCAGTCTGTGCCTAACCCTCTTACCCTCTCATCTTCTAAACTTCTGCTGGATATACTGGTTACTGGATTCTGAATACTCGATACTGGATACTCGATGCCGGTTTCGGGTTGTGCCTAACCCTCTTACCCTCTCATTTTCTAGACTTCTGCCGGATACTGGATGCTTGATGCTCGTCGCTTTGAGCTTTCAGCTTTCAGCTTGGAGCTTTCAGCTCCTTGCCGCTTTTCAACTTCAGGCACTTTAGGCACCTTAGCGCGCTTTAGGCACTTCTCCTGCTACGCCGGCCTCAGTCCCAGTATCTCCCGGGCCTCGGACGGGCTGGCAATATCGCGTCCCACCTCCCGGACAATCCCGGCCAGGGCCTCCACCAGGGCCCCATTGCTTCCGGCCTTGGTGCCGTCGGGGAGGTAAAAGGTGTCCTCCAGGCCGGTCCGGACGTTTCCGGCCAGTTCAACACACCTACGGTGAAGCGGCCAGATCTCCTCCCTCCCCACGGCAATGACCTGATAATGGGTCCCTTCGATCATCTCATTTACCAGGAGGGGAAGCCATTCCGGCCTTGCCGGCATGCCGCTGGCCACCCCCATGACGCACGAAATATGGGGGTCCCCCCCAAACATGCCGTTTTGCTTGAAAAGCATGACGCTCCGTACAATGCCCGTGTCAAAGCACTCGAACTCAGGCACCACCCCGTTTTCCGTCATCACGTCCAGAAACTGCTGGATCTTTTCCACCGGATTGTCAAAGAGCGTCGGCGGCCAGGCCCACGACCCGTCGCTCCTCAGCTTCAGATAGTTAAGAGATCCGGCATTGCAGGCCGCCATTTCCGGCTTGAATTTCTCCAGACACGATAGAGGACCCGATATATCCGGGCCCACGACCCCTGTGCTCATACAGATGATGATTTCCGGCACCCTGGTCTTGATGGCCGCCAGGATGGCACCCACCGTATCCAGGTCCCACGTGGGGAGATGGCCCAGACCTTTCTTTTGGTTCCTGAAGTGGCAGTGAACAATGGAGGCCCCTGCATTGTAGGCCTGCTCGGCGTGATCCGCCATCTCTTCCGGGGTCACCGGCACATGATGAACGGCCGGATCGGTAAGGAGCCCGGTGAGGGCGCAGGTAATAACCGTCTTTGAACCCATCTCGTCCCCCTTTTGATTTGAAATGAAAACTGATTATTGAATATTGACTATTTGTGGAGTCACCTTGCTCCATCTATTCCAATTAGCATGGTTTATCATTCCTCCGATTGATCCGATCGTCCGTTCCCCACACCCAATCATTATGTCTTCTTCACTCTTCACTATTCAATTCTCAGACCGGCGGCACGGTGTGTTTCTTGGCCCGGTCCGGGAGCTTTTCCTCCTTGTTCCGGGTGATCTCCAGTGCCTGGATGATCTTCTTCCGCGTATCCCCGGGGAGGATGATCTCATCCACGATCTGGGACGTCCAGGTGCGGGCGGTTTCAAAGGCATCCACTGTTTCCCGCGAACGGTTCAGATAGGCCTCATAGGCATCCTCCTCGATCCCCTTGCCGTACACGTTCCGGTAGTCTGTCGGCGAGGCCTCCACGGCGAACCGGGCGATGGGCCAGGCATAGGTCAGGTCCGCTCCCATGCCCTTGAGCCCTCCCATGATCATGCTCCCCGCATCGGCATAGGCCTCCCGAAGGACCACGCTGATCTTTGGAATGGTGGCCGTGGCATAGACATCCGTGACCTTCCCCATGTGCCGGAGAAGGCCCCGTGCCTCGTCCGGCTCGCCGGGCACCACCGGCGGCGTGTCCACCAGGTTCACGAGGGGGATATTGTACGCGTCCAGGACCTGGAGAAACCGGTAGTACTTGTCGCACGAATCCGGCTCCAGGATACTCCCCGGATAGAGGGGATTGTTGGCCGCCAGCCCCACCACCTGACCGTGGAACCGGCAGAAACAGGTGATCAGATTCCTGGCGTATTCATCTTTGATCTCAAAATAGTCTCCATGATCCACCAGATGCCGGATGACATCGTGCATGTCGTAGGTCTCTTCATAGGCGTCGGGAACAATATCGGCCAGGGCGGGCACCTCCCGCTCAGGGTCGTCGGTCCGCTCCCACAGGGGAGGGGCTTCCCTGAAGCTCTGGGGCAGGTAGCTGAGCAACCGACGGCAGTGCTGAATGGACTCCTCGTCCGAATCCCCCACCAGATCGCAGCTTCCGCTGAACTGCATGTGATAATCCGCGCCGCCCACGTTCCGGTCAATGACCTCCGATGTGGCGGCCTGGGTCTGGCGGGGCCCCCCCAGCCACATGTTCCCCGAGTTTCTGCTGATGATGAGAAAATCGCAGAGGGCCGGGATATAGGCCCCCCCGGCAATGCAGGGTCCCATGAGCACCGTGATCTGGGGAATCACGCCGGAATAGACAGACTGCAACCTGAACTGCCAGTCGATCCCGGCCATGGGCACGTCCCTGTACCCCAGCCTTCCGCCCGAGGAGTCCAGGAGGATCACGTAGGGGATGCGCCACATGGCGGCCAATTCAATGGGCCGTGCAAATTTGAGCATATGCTGGGCCCCCACTGACCCCCCCAATACCGTAAAGTCGCTGGCATGGACCATGATCATGCGGCCGTTGACCCGGCCCGTCCCAACGACGGCCCCGTCGCAGGGGGCATCGGGGATCTGTCCGTCAATACGCATGCTGGTGGTGCCCACGCACGAGCCCAGCTCGCGGAAGGTTCCGGGATCGACCAGGGCCTCGATCCGTTCACGGGCCGACAGCTTGCCGCGGCCGTGCTGCCGTTCCATGTGCTGGGCCCCGCCCCCCTCCAGATTCTTCTCCTGGATCTCCTGATATTTTCTGATGGCCGCCGCCATTCGTTCCCCCATGGTTGCCATACCTCCCTGAATCAAGTGCCTAAAGTGAGCTAACGTGCCTAAAATGTCTAAAGTTATAAAGCGGCAAGGGGCTGAAAGCTGAAAGCCTCACTAACCCAACAAACTCAATGAACTCAATAAACCGGCACCCATGAGCCATCAGCCAGGAGTCATGGGCGATCATAGCGAGCATCAAGTATCCAGCATCCAGTATCCATTACCCAACAGCTATCAGCTATCAGCTACTCATGCCGGCTTGATGAACCGCCGCTTCTCCGGCATGGACTCCTTTTTGTTTACGGTTGCGTGCAGGGCATGGATGATCCGGGACCGGGTTTCCCTCGGATCGATCACCTCATTGACCGTGTACCAGGTGGTGAACAGCTTGCCGAAGGTCATGACGCTGAATTCCTCTCTCAGGATATTGAGAAAGAAGTTGTATACATCATCATAGTTGCCCTCTTCCTTGGCCCGGGCCAGTTGTTTGTGGAACACCGCCTGAACGATCATCTCCGGTCCGGTGGGTGCAAACTCGGTGGTCGGCCAGGCGTAAATGTAATCCGGTCCCATCTTGCTGCACCCCATCACAATGTTGGACCCGCCGTAGGACCGTCTCAGGACAATGGTCACCTTGGGGGTAGTCAGGTGCGAGTATCCGTGCAGGTTCTTGGCCCCATGCCGGATGACCCCCTTCCGTTCCCATTTGTCGCCGGGAGGAAATGCGGTCGTATCCGAAAGGGTCACCAGAGGGATATTGAAGGCGTCCAAAAACATGAGAAACCGGTCGTATTTATCGGAAGAATCGGGCTCCATGATCCCGCTCAGCTCATCGGGATTGCTGGCCGCAATGCCTGCCACCATGCCGTCGAACCGCGCAAAGCCCACGATCATGTTGGGGGCGAAGTCCTCCTGGAGTTCAAAGAATTCCCCGTTGTCCGTGATCAGATCGATCACCTCGTGCATATCATAGGTGAACTTGGGATCATCGGGCATAATGTCCAGCAGGGCTTCTTCCCGCCGCTCCGGATCATCCCCGGACGCCATCCGCACAGGCCGCTCCCAGCAGTTCTGGGGTATGAACCGAAGCAGGTCCCTGGCCATGCCGACGGCCGCCTCATCGCTATCGGCAATGAGGTGGCACTGCCCGCTCTTTTGCATGTGAAACTCGGCCGAGCCCGCATCCTTTGACGCGATCTCTCCCCCCAGCCACAGAAACGCGCTACGTTCGTTCATGATCAGAAAATCGGAGAGCACAGGCACCTGCGCCATGGGCCCGGTGCAGGGACCGAGGACCAGGCTGATACGGGGGATAACGCCCGAATAGAGGCAGTAATTGCGCACCAGACGGCCCATGCCGTGAAGCCCCACAAACCCGTCCTTGAAGCCGAACCTGGAGCCTGCCGAATCAAAGATGCCGATGATGGGGACCTGTTCTTGGCCTGCCATCTGGATCAGTTCGGCGATCTTCCAGACCCCCTGATCCCCGACAGCGCCCGACATGACCGTGAAATCAAGGGAGTAGACCATGACCTCCCTGTTTTCGATCCTGGCCCGCCCCATGACCACGCCGTCCGCGGCACTGGGTCTCCCCCGGGGTCCGGGGGGAAAAGTGAACTCCCTGACCACAGAGCCGAGTTCCTCAAAGGTTCCGGGATCGGCCATAAGATCGATCCGCTCTCTCGCCGTCAGTTTTCCCAGTTCATGCTGGAGCGCAATCCGGTCCTCTCCGCCGCCCCGGGCATTCTCTTCCCGAACCCTGGCCAGCTTCTCCAGGTATCCATCCATCCATTGTCCCATGGTGCTCTTCTCCTTCAATCACGCGTGCGAACCTGTCATCCCGGCTTCCGCCCTCTTTTCGATCCCGCTGAACAGGAGGTCGCAGAGGCTTTCCGTCAGATCTTCAGGCGAGATCTCACGGTCGAAGACCACCCCGGTCAGGCACACGTTCTCAAGCGCGCCCAGAATCGCCTGCCGTATGATGCGGGGGGAGATATCCTCCCGGACTTCTCCCTTGGCAATCCCCTCCTCGATGACCCCTAGCATGATCTTGCTGTATTTCTTGACCAGCTCATAGGGCCTGCTGGTATAGTAATCTGAAAAACTCCTCACATCGATGAGGAGGATCTTGGCAAAGGCCCGATCCGTTGCATACACGTTGATGTGAGACCAGATCAGCTTCCGCAGTTTGTTCAAGGCCCCCTTGATCCCCTTCAGATCGATCTCAAAACGGGCATCGTAGTGTTCCAGGTATTCCCTGAGCACCTCATAGAGGAGGTCCCTCTTATCCTTGAAATACTTGTAAATAAGAGCCTCGGTCACCCCGGCGGTCCGGGCGATCTCGGCCGTGGTGATGGAACCGAAATCCTTCTTTTCCAGTAAGGATCGCAATGCCTCGACGATCTTTATCCTGCCCGGGGGGAAAAGCGGCGTTGGCGCGGCAACCCCGTATTTGCTGGGACTTCCTGCATCAGCCATCATGCCCTGTCACCGCCTTCATTGCTGCGTCCGGGCGTTGGGACCCAAATGGGGGGTTATGTTCATTTACCTTAGACTTCTATAAAATAAATATCCTAACATAATTTCAGCCGTTTATTTCTGTTAGTAAATATCACTAACTTTGTCAAGCAATTTCCGACGTGCACGCCCGCAAAGGGAGTGCTCACTGCAACCCGCCCGGAAGCCAGAGGCACCCTTCGGTATCATTCTTGAAAGAACGAAACAAGGAAACGACGCTTTTGTAGGAATTTAGCCATAGTGTAAACGATATTGTAGTTTTTGACTTCTTTTGTAATTTGCCCAATTACTTTTATTAATACTTTATTATGATTAAATTTAAAATATTAGAATAGGTATGCTTTTTGCTAACCAATTGTCGTTATCTCAAAGCGCAGCGGCCAAAAGAAAGGGAGGAGAGAAATGGACACAGGGGACACAACATTTATTCTGGTATGTTCGGCACTGGTGATGCTCATGACCATCGGACTGGCGCTCTTTTATGCAGGGATGGTAAGGAGCAAGAATGCATTGGGAACTATCATGCAGAGCTTTATCATTATTGCCCTGATAAGCCTGGAATGGATCCTGTGGGGGTACAGCATGGCCTTCGGGCCGGACAAATGGGGGATTATCGGGGGTCTGGAGTGGTTTGGGCTCAGGGGGGTGGGCATGGAACCCCACACCGTCTACGCCACCACCATCCCCCATCAGGTCTTTATGATTTACCAATGCATGTTCGCAGTCATTACACCTGCCCTGATCACGGGGGCTTTTGCAGAGCGGATGCGATTTGGCCCTTTTCTGCTGTTCAGCCTCCTCTGGGCCACATTTGTGTACAATCCTCTTGCACACTGGATCTGGGGGGCCGGGGGCTGGCTTGGGCGTATGGGAGCGCTGGACTTTGCAGGGGGTGTGGCGGTACATGTGAGCTCCGGCGTAGCAGCCCTTGCAGCAGCCATTCTTTTGGGGAAGAGAGAAGGATACGGCTCCGAGGAGTTGCGACCGCACAATCTTCCCATGACCCTGCTGGGGGCGGGGCTTCTATGGTTCGGCTGGTTCGGATTCAATGCCGGAAGCGCCCTGACGGCAGGATCGCTTGCCGGCAGCGCCTTTGTGGCCACCCACGTGGCCGGCACCACGGGGGCCCTGTCATGGATCGGAATGGAATGGAGAATAACTGGAAAGGCCACCACACTGGGCGGTGCCAGCGGCGCCATCGCAGGTCTGGCCACTGTGACGCCGGCTGCGGGCTTTGTAGGACCCATATCCGCGGCCTTCATCGGAGTGCTGGCAGGTGTGGGGTGCTATCTGGGAATTATGGCCAAAAACAGGTTTGGATACGATGACAGCCTGGATGTGGTGGGCATCCACGGAGTCGGCGGGGTCATAGGGCTCCTCGTCACCGGACTGCTGGCCAACGCGGCCATTAATCCGGCAGGCGCTGACGGCCTCTTTTTTGGAAACCCTGGACAACTGGGAATCCAGTGCATTGCCATTCTGGTCACCGTTGTTTATACGTTTGCTCTTAGTTACCTTCTCTTGAAACTGGTGGACAAAATCTTTGGGCTACGGGTTGACCTGCGGGATGAAAGGAGCGGATTGGATCTCACCCAGCACGAGGAAACAGCGTACAATATCTGATAACGGAAAGGGGGAAGAAGGCCATGAAAAAGGTGGAAGCCATTATTAAGCCGTTCAGATTGGATCAGGTGAAAAAGGGGCTGTCCGAGGTGGGAATCAAAGGAATGACCATCACTGAGGTCAGAGGGTTTGGGCGTCAGAGGGGCCACAAGGAGGTCTACAGGGGTGCTGAATACCAGGTCGATTTTGTCGGAAAAGTCAAAATTGAAATCGTTGCGGATGAAGCAATGGTTCCCGACATCGTAAGGGTTATTCAGGATCAGGCCCGCACCGGTGAAATCGGGGACGGAAAGATATTTGTGATGCCCGTGGAGAGTTCCATCCGTATCCGTACAGGGGAGACAGGAAAAGACGCCCTCTGATCCCGATGAAATCGAAGGCAGAAAAAAATAGTGCAAGTGATGAGATCGCGTGATCCACATCAGGGGGATCCGTTTTCCTAAGGTCTCTCGCGTGCCTCAACCGAGACATATGCTGCCGGGGAATCAACGGGTATGGGGTCTTGACGACCGCCCTTGATCAAATGAAGAGCGGATGGATTCCTTTCCTTATCCGGAATAGGCCTTGACATTTAGGTGAAATCATACCAAGTATGCCCCGAAATCTGCAAAAAAAGGATGCTCTCTTTGTTTTTCGGCCTTTCAGCGAAAAACAAAAAAACAAGTTCCTTTGCGTCCTCAGCGCCTTTTGTGGTGAAATAGGAACCGTCACACGCATCATTAAAATCTATTGCAGAAAATATCGCCGGTTCAGAGCGGACCCAAGAGATATTCGAAAGGGCCAAGGACTGAATCAAGAGACAGGCCTCCTTATGGAGTCCCCAAACGATGAAACCGCCTATCGCGGCCCATTTGAACCTTTCGATTTGAAGAACAATGCCCTTGGCCAGAAACACATCAATTTCAAGAAGTTCATAAAGCTGCTATACGTCACCCGCGATCAGTTTAAAAGTCACCGTTTTATCTTGCCATTAACGCGGACAGAATTTATGAAACACGGCACTGGTTGCCTCTCCAAAAAGCCAGCTTGAAATCTATTTTGGACAGTAGTGACTTTGATTATGGTTTAGCCTTTGAATTCATTGAGCCCCTTTAAAAAAACGGTCCATATCATTTTGGATAGATCTTCAGGCAAGACAGAACCTTTTGGATCGTACCACGAATAGATCCAGTTACACATACCAAACAAGAGAAAAGTGAGAGATGAAATCTGTGCCTTATTGATATTGGTCCGACCTCCTAAAAATTCCGTAAGGACGTTGGCGACAATTCGATAGTATTCTCTCTCTTTTGCAGCGATTATCTTGTAGTACTTTTGAGGGAGGCAGTGCGCCTCATGAAGCAGTGTTTTAGCTTCCGCCAGATTTGTTGTGTAGAGGTCAATATGACGGGAAATAATGAATTGGATTTTCGAAGAACCCCCCTCTATGTTTTTCAATCCTCCTTCCACCTCATAAAGAATCAAGTCCATGTAGTTTGAAAGGACAAAGTAAAGGATCTCATCCTTACTGGAGAAATAGTAGTACATAGCCCCTTTGCTCATTTTAGCAGCGGCGGCGATATCGTCCATATTAGTCTGAAGGTAACCTTTCTTGTTGAAAAGTTTTGCTGCCGCCTTACCGATCTTAAGTGACTTTTTAAGCGTTTTTTCCATGAAATGATATTGGGTTGAGCGTATAGCCTCAACCTGATATTGTCCCGCCGATTAAATAGGAACTATCCCCTCGCAAAGCCGGGAGGTTTAAGATTGCTGGCACATCAAAGGAGCCTAATCGCAATCGGTTAAAACCAAAAACAGGAACAGTCGATGATTCAGCCTTTCTTTCTTCCCTTGTCACTCTTGCAGAAACTTTCTTCAGGGTACTCGGTGACAAGGATGAGATTGGGTTCCCTTATTTGAACGAGACTTTACTGAATTCCGAGTCGCATCTCACACGTCCAAAATGCAGGTTTTATATTCCCGGAATTGTCAAACTCTAATGACGCGCCCGGCAAAACCGGGGGTTTACCTAAAGAAACTCAAAACTGCCCACCACTTTTCACACGATCATCCCTAATGTTAAACAGGATCTTCGGCGAAGGAAGTGCATGTCTGGCGTGTTTTTCCGTTAAGTTCTACACATAACGACATAAATAATTGCGCATAACAAAAGACGTAACACTAAGAATCAATGCATTTTCCTAAATTGGTGCGCATTTAAATAGTACGCTCTGTATAATAATTTCGTCAAGCCCTTTTTACACAAGGCCTTCCTAGCCAATCAATCATATCAAACGCTGGGATGGGACACATATAACTGCCTCCTAACAAGACTGGGAATTCCAGTTGTTATTTCCAATGAAGTGGCGTGAGTACTTATAAAGACCTCAGGTCAGGTCACTCTTCCTATGAAAAGCTCTTCCGGTCTCTGTCACACCAATGGTCTAGTCAGCTTCATGTGCTCTCATAATGCTCTGGGTAAGAGATGAAAGTCTTTCGGAGTTCGCAAAAAATCCATCTTTTGATGCAACTTTCAACCAGAATTCGATATGAGCATATTCACTTCAGCTCCATCTGGTCACAAATGGATTGACCTTGAAGTAAATATGCTCAACTCAGTCCGAGATACTCATTTCAATAGGGGGACATTTTCTTTCTCAGGATTCCAAAATTTTGTGAGAGGCTCAAATGTTTGATTTTCGTTGATCTTTACAATCCTAGCAGTGAAAGATCCTCCGTGGTCTGTGTTGGTGTACGTAACGTTGGGAATAAGTCCTCCAAAATCTTCGTTCTGGAAGGTCTCGAGGGCCATGTTCACGGACTCACTGTCTATTTTGCCCAATTTATCATGCGCCTTCTGGAAGGCCCTGGCCATGATGGAACCGATCACAACACCTTCCCAGTATGAACAGTCAAATTTGTATGGCCCTTCCCCGGCTGTTTCTCTATATCTCTCCCATAGCTCCTTCAAAAGCTTACTGCCCGGTGTTTGGTCTACCGGTAAGCACCCAGGGAACTCCATATGCATGCGATTACGAATGACCCCTTTTCCACGCTTAAAGAAATCAGGATCGGTAGAGGTCCATGTCCCGAAAAAAGGAACATCGAAGTTCACTCGGTCTGCAGACTGAAGCGCCATAATGATGGCGGAAGGCGTGCACTGCATAAAGATATACTCGGCGCCCCTCTCCTTAAGTCTCAAAAGCTCGGTGCTGAGATCCAAACTCTTAGGCGGGAATTCTTCGATAGCGACGATATGAATGTTGTGTGTTTCAGCATATTCTTGGCTGGGACCATGAACCGATTTCCCATAGGCATTATTAAAGGTTAGAAGCCCAACCTTTGGTGGTGTACTTCCTTTATGAATGGCTTTAATGTATCCCAAGATTGAGTAGCAGTCCATAACATAGCTTCCAAAAGGGAGATATGCGTAAGCTACAGGCGGCTTGAGAATACCCTGGTAGGTCGAGTAATTGATATTGGGAACATTATACTTTTGAATTATCGGCTTTGCCATGATTCCAGATCCTGCATCCCATGTGGCAATCATATCCATTTTGTCGGAGGTACAGAACTTCTTAACGTATTTAAGGGCTTCGGGAACTTTGTACGCATGATCAACAATCGTAAGATCGATCTTGTTCCCGGCGATGCCGCCTTTCACTTCGTTGATATAACGGAAATAGTCTTGATGTCCCTTGGCATGGAACTGACCCCACGTGGAAATAGGCCCCGTCAAATTAATTACCGCTCCTGCTTTGATGTCTTCTGCAGCGGCATTTAATGGTAACCCGGTCCAGATCATTCCAGCCATCATCAAACAACCAATCGCTATCACAAATAATCTGCGCATGAATCCCCTCCTTTTGTCTCAATGGAATGAAATTAGTGCCGTCTTAAAACCTCACAAATACATGGCCTTCTTCGTTTGGCCTATCACCTTCCTTTCTTCATTGAGTTTGTGGCGGCATTGATATGTCCCTTTCAAATCCGATCCAAGGCTTCCCCATTGGCTGTGTTCTCTTGCTGTGGAAAAATAGCCCAAGAAACCATGACTATTTAGCTATAGGACTTGTGACCTGTCCCTAACTTTAGAAACAATATAATTCACAATTGATTCTGAAGAGCTTTGAGGAGTAAAGACTTCAGACACGCCTTTTTCCTTTAACCTGGTTATCTGCTTCTTCGGAATTGTTCCGCCACAGATGACCAAAACGTGATTCATCTCATTTTTCTTGAGCAAATCGATCATTTCCTCAATCTGGCTATAATTGGAGGCATGGCTGCTTATCCCGATCACATCCACATCCTCCTGAATAGCCGCCTGGACAATCATAGCCGGCGTTTGATAGGTCCCCAAAAAAACCACCTCAATGCCTGCATTTCTGAGGATGGAAGATACAACCACGCCACCAACACTGTGGTCATCAAGACCTATCATGGAAACAATAACCTTAATTGGTTTTCTTTTTTCCATAATAATCGCACCTTATTTTGTTTTTGATTGAATTTCTACTTATGACTCAGGCGTAAATCTCCTAACCAAACTTAAAAGGGCACTCGATCATGTTAAACGGGTCATAACTTAAACCTCTTCCCTTCCGAATCACCCCCACCACCTCACCCGCCGTGGCATAGGCCTTGACAGCTTCAATAATGGACGGCATCAGGTTGTATTTGTCGTCCTTCCTTGCATCTTCATACAGCTGCGACAAGCTTTCTTCGATGAGACCCATATTTCTGGTTTTCTTCCATTCCTCCATGCGTCTCGCTATCTTTTCCGAATCCTCAGGGTTAACCTCTTGAATGGGAATCTCGAAGTCTTCTTCAGACGGAATGACCAACTTGTTCACACCGATGATAACTCGATCTCCGCTTTCCACCTCTCGGTGCCTATCCCGCATCGCCTCCTCCACCATATCCTTAATGTATCCTTTCTCTACAGCAGCAATCATCCCTCCCATCTCTTCTATCTTGTTCCAAATCTTATAGGCCTCTTCCTCCACCTTGTTGGTAAGGTATTCAACAAAATAGGAGCCAGCCAGGGGATCCACCACGTCCGTTACGCCTGTTTCGTCTGCGACGATGTGTTGGGTATTCAAAGACATCCTTGCGGCCAGTGCTGAGGGTTCCGCATGGGCATTATCCATAGTCGCATTATCTATTGCCGAGCAACCGCCGATGGCACCGGCCAGGGTCTGTATGGTGGCTCGAACAATATTATTGAGGGGCTGCTGATAGGTCATGGTCCGACCCGATGTGTGAACTGCAATGACCATTTGGCAGGATCTATCCTTTTTGGCCTTGAATTTGTTTTTGGCGAGTTTTGCCCACATCCTACGAAATGCTCTTATCTTGGCGATTTCCTCGAAGAAGCGTGTCCCTATACTTACCAGTTCATAGGGGAGCATCGCGACATCGTCAAAGTCAAGACCCCGCTCGTTTACCAACAAACCGCAAAGCTCGTTGAGCATCGCCATTTCCACTGCAAGGGCCTGGGCATTATTGGCGCCGGCCTCTCGAAAGTGTTGGCTAATGATAGTTGAACGAATCTTTATCTTGTTTCGTATGGCGTATTCCGACGAATCCAGGAAAAGCTTTACATTCAGATCCAAAGGCTGGCAGTCGCTCTGTCCGAAACAATTCGCAAAGGGATAACTCATTGCAGCCCCATGAATTTCACTTAGATTCACTCCGTTCTTCTCGGCATAGGCCACAATATAGGCCAACTGTAATGGAGCTGAGCCACATGTACTCAGAAGCGTTACAGATTGGCCGGTCATGGGAATGCCATCCATAAGCTCCTCGAATTCCAGCAGGGAGCCACCTGGCCATCCCAGTACACCGGCCTCTTTCCTTCCCATGGGATGATCCGCATCGATGGGCATGGCGAATGTCCTGTCACAGATAACACACATCCCCCCTCTCTCACCCATCTCCCTGTATTTTTTAAGGACTTTGTTCGTTTCAACAGAACTCCCCAAGCCTGCGGTCATTCTCTGGGTCCAAACTCTGCCTCGATACCCTTTTGGATAATACCCCCGGGTATAAGGGTATGTCCCGGGATCAGCCAGGTCCCTTTCGTAATTGACGCCTTCGATATCTTGCGGCCCGTAGACCATCTTTAATGGATGCCCGTAATCCGTCTCTCGTTTCATTTCTCCCCCTTTACTCATTTTCATATAACTTATAAAGCTAAAATTACTTGATATTACTTGATAATTTACCAATTATAAATTCGACCAGTTGGATTAAAACCGACTGGATGGTTTAATTTAAATCTGTTCAACATCCTTTGTCAAGACTTTTTTTATTTTTTTTGCGGTGTTGATTTGGACAATATTCCGAAGTGAAAGGCGGAGATATTTTAACTCGGGTAAAGCAACTGATGTTGGATTGTCTGAGCCTCTGGAGAGACTTTTTTATTTATTTTTTTCCTGAAAAGCTATATTAGAGGCAGGAAAACGAAGGAATAGTCTATCCCAATGAAATATAACCAGACAGGAAAAATTACCTACGACTTCTACGTGGTGGGAAATGCGGCAGTCCCCGTTTATCTGATGGATGGGCCTGTCCCGGTTCTTTTTGATGCAGGGCTGACAGCCTTGGGCTTCATGTACGAGGCGGGCGTCCGGAAGATCCTGGGGAACCGGGCGCCGGGGTACCTCTTCCTCACCCATTCCCACTTTGACCACATCGGCGCCGCCGCCCATCTCAAGTCCGTGTACCCGACCATGAAGATCGCCGGTTCAGAACGGACCCAGGAGATCCTGCAGCGAGACAATGCCGTTCAATTGATCCGATCCCTGAACCAGGACGCAAAGGACTCCCTGGAGTCGCCGAACCAAGGCCCGATCTACAATGCTCCTTTTGAACCCTTTCATCTAGATCTGAAACTGAAGGGGGGCGAGATCATTGAACTCGCTTCCGACGTCCATATTGAGGTCATGAATACACCGGGCCACACCTGGGATTTCATGAGTTACTGGGTGCCTAAAAAACGGCTCCTGATTACCTCGGAGGCCGTGGGCTGCGACGACGGGTCGGGCTACATCTTCACCGAGTTTTTGGTGGATTTCGATGCCTTTGTGAGTTCTCTTACCGCCCTGAGCCGGTTCGACGTGGATATCCTCTGCCAGGGGCACAGGCTCGTCTTCACCGGACCGGATGCCCGCGGCCACATGGATCGATCCCTTGAACAGGCCCCCCGGTTTCTTGCCATGGTTGAAAAATTTCTTGAAGAGGAACAAGGCGATATAGAGGAGACCGTGGCCCGGGTCAAGGCCGTGGAGTGGGATCAGAAGCCCTGGCCCAAGCAGACCGAGTCCGCCTATGTGCTGAACACACGGATTCGCGTCAGCACCATTCGCCAGCGGATGGAGCGGATACGCAAGGATTAGAAAGCTGAAAGCTCAAAGGGGGAAGGGGAATGGGGAAGGCTATCGGTTATCAGTTATCGCCTATCAGTTATCGGGGGGAGGCTCCGTGCCCCATGCTCCATGCTTTATGAGCCCCCAATGAACTCAATAAACACAATGAACCAGCATCCGGCATCCAGCATCACGTATCACGGAAGAAGGTAAGCTTCCAGGAATCGGCCTCTGAATCGTGCCGAAGAATGTATGTCGCCCCATCGTCGCCCACAACCTTGAAATAGCGATGGTCCGGATCGAGCCATCGATCAGAGACCTCCCTGATCTCGACCCGTCGCTCATCCAGCCAGAACCGCCGGGGGATCTCTTCGCCCCTGTATCCTGAATAACACTCTACGCGGATTTTCATGGATCTTCCCACCCCTGCCAAGATTTCTGCAGGCTGCATCGGAAACGCCCCGTTATCCGGGTCTCTGACAGGGCCGCCACCTAACCCTTTCCACCTTTCCCGCTTCACAACTTGGCGGCCTCCCCACCGGCTTGTTGGATCATTTAATCTGCATTAAGATTCTTCAACATCGTCTTTGCCAATAAGTTCTTTTGATTTCAACGTGTCGAGGATACAGCAGGCTATCCAAACAATATGACGTCGTCAACGGTTAAAAGCAGAAGATGCGACTCCCATATATCGCTTGACATGTCCCTGTGATTTTTTTAAAGTGGCAGCTGGTAATACCACCTGCCACAGAGGAGCATATTGTGCAGCAACTCCTTAGCCCTATTCGCACCGAAAGTCTTAGAGATGCCTTCGTGAAACGCCTTGAGGCGCTGATACTCTCCGGCGCCTTACCTATCGGGAAGAAACTCCCTTCTGAACGTGAATTGGCCCTCCAGCTCAATGTCAGCCGACCCGTGGTCCACGAAGGGCTTGTCGACCTGGCCGTCAAGGGACTGGTCTCCCTCATTCCGAGGGTTGGGACGGTTGTCAATGACTATCGCCGAGAAGGTTCCCTGTCGCTGTTGACCTCTCTCCTCACTTACCATCAGGGCGATCTGAAAGAGGAACTGTTCACCAGTCTGCTGGAAATGCGATTTCTGTTTGAAGTGGAAACGGCAAGACGGGCAGCCAGCCATCGAACCGTGGAGCAGCTGAAAGACTTTGGCCGGCTGCTTCAGGAGGAGGCGTCCGTCGATCCCCAGAATACGCAGAGGATCAGTGAACTGGATTTTGATTTTCACCATCTCATAGCCATGGCATCGGGCAATGACATCTACCCACTGCTACTGAATTCATTCAAAAACTGTTACCTCAATCTGGCCTGTCGATTTTTTTCCGATGCGACGGTGGTTCCGGAAGTGTTTGCCTTTCACGAAGAGATGGTGACCGCACTGAAGGCCAAGGATGAAAAGAAGACCGTGGAGATCATGAAGACCCTGCTGACCCACGGGGTTGCGCACTTGAAAAGAAGCTGACAGCAGAAGGCTCAACCCCTTAATCTGAAAGGAGAACCCGTCATGACCGCTGCCGCTCTCCCTCGATTCGATCATCGCATCAAGGCCCCAAGGGACCTGACCCCGCGGATTCAATGGCTGCGGAACTACTATTTCAAGGGTACTGACCGCCGGTGGAACAATGAATTCCTGGCCTGGTCCACGGGCACGGCCTGGGACGTCCAGTTCAATGAGATGAGTTTTTACATTGTGCCGGAGACCTATGCATTGATGCAGACCCTGCGGGGTTCCTTCCGTCAGGCAGCCAGAACCGTGGAACTGGCCAAGGAATTCTGGACCTGGCCTCAGGTGGAACGGCGCTCCTGGTTTGTGAAGGAGGTCATGGTCCGCTATATGCCCAAGGAAATCCTGCCGGGCGATCTGCTGGCCGGCGGTCGCTTTAATATTCAGACCTCCCTCTGCCTCGACAAACGGGAACAGCAGGCGTTTGACAGAGCTCTCCTGGGCAAAAAGGGGGCCCGGGCCGCCATGAAATGGTTTCATGACCACGGCTACGGCAATGCGGGCGCCACCAGCGGACACCTGATTCCAGATCACGAACGAGCCTTGAAAATGGGGTGGAAAGGGATCCTGGCCGATCTCGACTCCAGATACACTGGATTGAGCGAACCGGAGAAACGCGGATCCAGGGGTTCCCAGTTAAGGGCCATGATGACGGCGGCCGCCATGCCGCGGGAGGTGGCGGCCGGCTACGCGGATGTCTGTGCGGAACGTGCGGTCGGACACACCGACCTTCAGCGACGACAGGAACTGGAGCAGATGGCCGAAAACCTGAGGCGGGTCCCCTGGGAACCGGCCCGAACCTTCTGGGAGGCCATCCAGGCGCTCTGGATCAATCACATGCTGATCATGAGCGACGAAAACTATCCCGGCCCCGGAACCTCTTTCGGCCGTATCGACCAGTACCTCCTCCCGTACTGGGAAGATTCCCTGTCCCATGGAATGGCGCGGGAATTCGGCAAGGAAATACTGAAATGCTTCTGGGTGCACTGCAATACGGTCTATGATGCCATGATCCGCAACGGCAACCAGGGCATCACGTCCGGGTTTGGTCAGCTGATCACGCTCTCCGGCATGGGGGCCGGCGGCCGCGATACGACCAATGACTTGACCTATGCCATTCTTGAGGTCATCGACGAGATGTCCCCGATCCTGGAGCCCAAGCCGAATGTTCGGCTGCATCGACATTCTACCGACGCCCTGCTGAACAAGGTGGTGGACATGATCTCGCTGAGCCAGGGGTCGCCTTTTCTACTGAATTTCGATGAACGATCCATGGCCGGTATGATGCTTCAAGCCAGGAAGGCGGGCCTTGGCCATCTGATCCACGAGGAGAATGTGTATGACTATGCACCGGTCGGCTGTCTTGAAAACACCATGGTCGGAAATGATCGGTCCGGCACCGTGGACGTTAACCTCAACCTGCTCAAGGGAGTGGAACTGGCCCTTACCGGGGGGAGGGATCTCATCCCTTTCTTTAATCCCATGACCGGAAAGCAAGAGTCTCCCCAACAGGACGGGCCGGATACCGGGGAGGCGGACCGTTTCAAGACCTGGGACGAATTCTGGGCCGCCTATGCCAGACAGACCCAATATATTGTTCAAAAAAGCGTCGAGGTCTATGAGGGATCCGAATCGCTTCGGGCACAATACTTCCCGACCCCCTATCTCTCATGTCTGGTCAGGGGCTGCGCCGAAAAGGGTCTCGACATCACCCGGGGAGGCGCGGAAATCAATTTCACGACCCTTGAAGCCGTCACCTATGCCACCACCGTCGATTCCCTCCTGGCCATCAAATACCTCGTCTTCGACCAAAAGAAATGCACCATGGCCGAACTCATCAGTGCCTTGAAGGACAATTGGCAGGGGCATGGCAAGCTTCAGGCCATGGCCGGGAACAAGGCACCCAAATACGGCCGCGACGATGAAACGGCCGATGCCATGGCCAAAAAGGTGATGGACCTGTGGTGCGATGAGACATGGAAGCATGTGACCGCCTCAACCGGCAGGCGCTTCAGGCCCGGCATGTTGAGCTGGAACTACTGGGCCGGCGACGGCTTTATTATGGCTGCCAGCGCCGACGGCAGACCCAGGGGCCGGTTTCTGTCCAACGCCATCTGTCCGTCCAATGGGGCGGATGTCAACGGACCCACATCCAATGCCAACTCCGTGGGCAAGGTCATGGGCGGCAAGGCCGTTGACGGAAAGGGCGACTGGGGGGAATACCTCAACTGCCTTCCCAACGGCGCCAGCCACACCATTACGTTCAACCCCTCCATTATCCGGGATCCCGAGCACAAAGAAAAGTTCAAGGCATTTTTGCGGGGCTACTGCGAAAACGGCGGGAGCGCCTTGCAGATCAACATGTTGGACCCGGATGTGCTGCGCGATGCCCAGAAGCATCCCAGAGACTACCGTCACCTCCTGGTCCGGGTCACCGGCTACAACGCCTATTTCACGGCCGTGGGAAGGGAACTGCAGGATGAGGTTATCCAGAGGGTAAGTCACGGTCGGTTTTAGCTCGTTGTGGGTGTGACGCCGAAGGAAGGCGCGTTGGATGAGGTTCGGTTATGAAGACCTGAAGGTATGGAGCGATTCTGATGATCTTGGATTTGGAACACTCACCTCCTGAGCTTTTCAGCCATGCACAGCAACTCTGACCAGAACCTGAAGGCCATGGTCCTGGAAATCCAGCGCATGTCAACCGAAGACGGACCGGGGATCCGTACGACGGTTTTTTTCAAGGGGTGCCCTTTGAAATGCCTCTGGTGTCACAATCCCGAGAGCATTTCTCCCCATCCCCAGGTTCACTGGATAGCGAACCAGTGTATCGGCTGCAAGACCTGCCTGGACGCATGCCCGGAAGGGGCCCTGGCATTTACCGAAGGCGGCAATCGCATCGACCGCAGCCGATGCACCGGGTGCGGGCTGTGCGTGGATGAATGCCCGGCCGCCGCCTTACAGCTTCTGGGCCGGATGTGGGGACTGGATGACCTGGTTGCCGAGGTGACCAAGGACCGCGTCTATTTTGCGTCGTCCGGCGGCGGCGTGACTCTGGGCGGGGGGGAGCCGACCCTGCAGGCGGTGTTTAACCGGGAGTTTCTGAAACGGTTGAAGGCAGAGGGTATTCATACGGCCCTGGATACCTGCGGCATGTGCCCCCGAAACGTCCTGGAAGGACTCCTCCCCTATCTGGATCTGCTCCTGTTTGATCTGAAGGAGGTGGACCCGGAAAAGCACAGAAGATTTACCGGCGCAACCCATGAAAGGATTCTGGAGAATCTGCTCTGTGTGCGCGACTGGATGCGATCGAAAGGGCGTCCCGGGCAACTCTGGATACGAACCCCCATCATCCCCGACGCAACGGCCACCAACGAAAACATCCGGGGGATCGGGGGGTTTATTACGGAGAACCTGGATGGGCTGGTGAACCGGTGGGAACTGTGTGCATTCAACAATCTGTGCAGGGACAAATATCTGCGACTGGATCTTGACTGGCCCTACAGGGAGGAGCAACTGCTGCGCAGCCGGATGATGGAGGAATTGGCGGCTGTGGCCCGGCACTCGGGCGTGGACCCCGCGATAGTGACCTGGAGCGGATCGACACGGCTGGAAAAAGAGGCATCCTGAATCGGATGGTGCTTCAGACCGGATTGGCTCAACGGATATGCTTGGAGAAAAGCGAGAAAGGGCCTCATGAGGACATACTTCATTGAGCAGGAGATGAAGGCATTTGAGCCGGCCGAAAAGATCGGGCTGGTGGCCTGTGTCAATCCCGGGGGATTGCCGCATATTTCCCTGATTACCTCGATCATGGCCCCTGGGCCCCGTCAGCTGACGCTGGGGCAGTTCTGTAAAGGACTGAGCAAGGCGTATATTCAGACAAGGCCTGATATTGGTTTTCTTGTCATGACCATGGACAAGAAGATGTGGCGGGGCCGGGCCAGATGGACCCATTTGCGAACTGAAGGCCCGGAATACGAGCGTTACAACGAAATTCCCATGTTCCGGTATAATACCTATTTCGGTATCAACACGGTTCATTACCTGAATCTCATCGAGACATCTGAAAGCGAAGTCCTTCCCATGTTCCGAATCGTCCTGTCCGCCATGCTGACGAAAATGACCAAAGGCGCTGCAGCCGCCGGAAATGGCGAACCCATACTCAAACCCTTTGCACAAGGCCTGTTTAATCAACTGGATGCCCTCAAGTTCGTGTCATATATCGGCCCGGACGGATTTCCGGTGATCGTGCCGGTCGTCCAGTGCCAGGCGGCCGACAGCCGGCGACTGGCCTTTTCTCCACTGGCCTTCAAGGACGAACTCATGCGCATCCCGGAGGAGACCACGGTCGCCGTGTTCGCTTTGACCATGAAAATGGAAGACGTGCTCATTCGGGGCATCTTTCGGGGTTTCCGTCGCAAGCGGGGTCTGGTGATCGGCATCGTCGATATCGAATGGGTTTACAATTCCATGCCGCCGGCCCACGGGCAGATTTATCCGGAGGTTCCACTGAAGCCGGTCGTTGATACATGGGAATGAACCGGTTAGTGAAGCTCTGAAATTGAAATTCAAGCACCGGAAGAGGGGAGATGTTCCCGCCTCACAACCGAAACCAACGTCCGTTTTGGCTGAAAGAGAAGAATAGGAGGGGGTTGATGCCGGGGTCGCATAACAGAATTTTGAAGATAGACCTCAGTTCAGGGAAGCAGGACGTGATCTCCATTCAAAAGGACGAGGGGTTGAAATACGTGGGCGGGAGCACCCTGGCCGCCCGTCTGTTTGCAGATTCCGAGGGGCCGGTATCCGATCCATTGTCTCCGGTAAACCCGCTGCTGGTGATGACCGGCCCCATGGCCGGGACCGACTTTCCCGGCAGTTCTCGATTTGTCATGTGCGCTCGATCGCCTCTGACGGGCATCTGGGGGGAATCCACGTCCGGCGGTTTCTTTGGCGCCCAGCTCAAGAAGGCCGGTTTCGACGGAATTTTTCTTTCCGGGAAGAGCGAGCGGCCCGCCTACCTGCTGGTTGAATCGGGACGGGCTGAACTGGGTGACGCCCGTGATCTCTGGGGGATGGATACCTATGAAACCATCAATCGTCTGAAGGAGCGTCACAGAGACACACTGAAGGCCCGGGTACTTGCCATCGGGCCGGCAGGTGAACGGATGGTGCGGTTTGCATCCGTATCCAATGACAAAGCGCACTATCTGGGACGAACCGGCATGGGTGCGGTAATGGGGAGCAAAAACCTCAAGGCGATCATCGCCAAGGGGAGTCAAAAAATCCCTGTTGCGGATGAAGATGCGTACCGGTCCGCCAAAAAATCGGCCCTGGCCCATATCAGGGAGTCCATGATCTGTTCGTCATTTCAGGAGCTGGGAACGGCTGCGGCCATGGATATGGGGATGCTGACAGGCAATGTCCCCATCAAGAACTGGGCCCTGGGTGAGGCAGATGAAATCGCCCCGTCCATCGGCGGACCGGCCATTCATGACAGCATCCTCAAGGGCCGCATTGCATGCTATGCGTGCCCCATCGGATGCAAGCCGGTGGTGGAAGTGGATGATCCCGGGTACCGGGTCTCAAGGGGGCCCGGGCCTGAATACGAAACATGTGCCAGCTTCGGCACCCTGATCATGAATGATAATCTGAGCGGCATCGCCTATCTGAACGATCTCTGCAATCGTCAGGGGCTGGACACCATCACCTGTGGCGCCACCGTAGCCTTCGTCATGGACTGTTTTGAAAACGGACTGCTGTCCAAGGCCGATCTGGACGGTCTCGACCTCGGCTGGGGAAACATCGGTGCGGTCATTGAGCTGGTGGAAAAGATTGTGCTGCGGCAGGGGATCGGCGACCTGGCAGCCCTGGGAAGCCGCGCCATGGCCCGGATGGTGGGCGGGACGGCTGAGGATTTTGTGGTGACTGTCAAAGGTCTTGAATTGCCCATGCACGATCCCAGGGCGTTTCATGGGATAGGCCTGGCCTACATGAATTCCAACCGGGGCGCGTGCCACCTGCAGCATGCGGTCCAGGCCGTGGAGCAGGGGATGGTCGCTTGGCCTCAGATCGGACTGAAAGAAGACTATCCGGCTGCCGAGAGCAACGGAAAGGCCGAGATGGTCTGCATCTGTGAAAATATCGGCCAGCTTGCCAATGCGGCGTGTGTCTGTCACTTTGTCTGCTGGGCCATGGGGTTGGACAATTTTTTTGCCGGTTTCAACGCGGTTACCGGATACGATTACAGCGTTGACGATTTCCTGGCGGCAGGTCAACGCGCCTGGGTATTGAAGAGGGCACTGAACAATCTAATGGGGGTCACTGCCCGGGATGATCGACTGCCCAAGAAGGTATTGACTCCCCTGTTAGAGGGCGCTGCCGCCGGAAGTACGCCGGATGAAGAACGGATGCGCAAAGCGTATTACAAACTCCGGGGTCTTGACCGGAGAGGTTTCCCGACCCGCCGGCTCCTGATGGCGTCGGGCCTTGAATTCCTTGACAAGCGATTAGAGGAGGCGAGACAGGCCGAGTAGGCCCCATCCGGGAACAATGTCATCGGAATAGGAAGGCGTGCGGCGGCCAGGGCTTCCTCGGCGTTTGCAAGGTTGGGACTGAAAGGCATGGTTCCGTTGCAGGGGCAACAACAATTATCAGGGAGGTGGCATATGACACAACTGGATGTGTTCAGCGATGCATGGTGCAAGGCGTGGGAAGACAAGGTCAAGGCCAGCGAGGAGTTCGCGGTTTTCAACAAAGGGTGGCAGGGAGATATCGGTTGCGTGATGTTCAAAGACCCGGGTGCCAATGTCAATGAAGATCAATATCTCTATCTCGATTTCGAAGACGGCGTGGTCAACGGCATTCGAATGGTTGACAGGGCGACCGCAGAAAACGCGAAATTTGTGATATCCGGTCCCTATGTACGGTGGAAACAGGTGGCCAACAGAGAACTGGATGCCGTCAAGGGCATGATGCAGGGCAAACTCAAGCTCAAGGGAAATCTGCCATATGTTGTCAGATACTTGAAGGGCGTTCAGGAATCCATTCGATGTCTGACCGAACTGGACAGCAGATTTCCGGATGATTGAGCAAAGGCTGAACCCCCTGAGCCGCGGGACGACGTGGCGTACCGGGATGGGGATTCCCTGCCGCCGGTTTTTTCAACCACTGAGCGAGCCGCAGACGCACAGCAGCCCCTTTTCCGCTTATCGAACAACCCGCATCCGGCAACGGTACTCAGTAACGAGCAACCCGTCTCACGCGCATAGGATTTCGGTTCCTAAAGTTACCTGGACAAGGAGGGCGCCACATGCCTTACGATGCAGATTTAAGCTTCAATTACGTTAGTCCGACAAGGGTGATTTTCGGTGCAGGGTCCATTGACGAACTCTCCATGGAGGTTTCTGCTCTGGGCAAGAGGGCCTTTCTGGTGACCGACCCGGGCCTCATGGAAACCGGTCTGGTGGATCAGGTCAAGGACGGATTGGGCCATCTCCTTGTCGGGGTGTACGCGGATGTCCCTCAGGACAGCGGCATGGGCGTGGTGGATCAGGGTGCGGCGTCAGCGCTGGCAGCCGAGGCGGATGTACTGGTCAGTCTGGGCGGCGGCAGCGTCATTGACACGGCCAAAGGGATGTGTATCGTGATGACGGAAGGGGGAAGTTTGAGGGATTTTCAGGGAATGCAAATGCTGACCCGGCCACAGACACCCCATGTGGTCATCCCCACGACAGCGGGCACCGGATCCGAGGTCACCGCCGGTGCCGTGGTGCTCGATACGGAACAGGGTCAGAAGATTATCATTTTTGAGCATTTCAATATCCCCCGGGTGGCGATCCTGGATCCCCATATGACTGAAAACCTCCCTCCGGAACTGACGGCCTCCACCGGAATGGATGCCATGACGCACGCGGTGGAAAGCTACGTGGCCCAGGCCCGCAATCCCATATCCGATGCAGCGGCCCTGCATGCCATCCGGCTGATTGTGAAGTATCTTCCCCTGGCCGTTGAGAATGGGGGGGATCTCGTGGCCCGGGGTCAGATGCAGATTGCGGCCCTCATCGCAGGCTGGGCCTTTTCCAATGCCATGCTGGGTCTGGTGCATGCAATGGCCCATTCTCTGGGCGCCGTCCGCCGCATACCCCATGGCCTGGCCAACGGTATTCTGCTGCCCCATGTTATGCGGTACAATTCTAAAGAGGTCCCTCAGCGGATGGCGGACATCGGCGCCGCCATGGGAATAGCGGTCCATGACATGGATGCGTTTACTGCCGCACAGGCAGCCGTTGACAAGATGGAGGTTTTTACCAAAAGCGTGGGGCTGAATCAGCGGCTTCGAGATCTGGGCGTGACCGAGGAAGATCTGGATGTGTGCGCCCGCCTTTCCATGAGTGACGGATCGATCATCTACAACCCCAGGATGGTCATGGATGCCGAGGAAGTCCTGGGGGTCTATCGGAAGGCCTACTGAGGGAGGCGGGACAACAGATGTGGAAGGGCAGTACGGCCGGTTTTGAAAGGGAGAGGGCGGACATGCGCATCCATTTGTCAGAAGAGGCATCGGAGATCGGCCTGGCTGTCATGCTGCAAGACCTCCTTGTCCAGAATATGGACCAGCATCCGCACAAGCTGATTGACTTCAAGAAACTCAATATATCCATCAGCCTTGAGGTATCCGATGCGGACATCGCCCTCACCCTTACCTTCGCAGACAACACCCTGACCATCCGGCCCGGCATCGCGGATCGGCCCCAGCTTTGTATCACAACCGACGCTGAAACCGTCATGGCTCTGTCCAACCAGAAGATGAGGTGGGGACTGCCCTGGTATTTTGACGAAACAGGAAGGGAGATATGGTCGGCCATGAAAGGCAACCGGCTTAAGGTAAAGGGAATGATCGCCCATTTCCCGAGCCTGATTCGATTTTCCCGGGTGATGTCCGTCCATCCATGACCCAAAGGTATCCGTCTTTTCGCTTTATTTGAAAAGTCACGGGTGGATGGCTGAGGGTCCAGGCATGCGCCGAATGATGCGATCCCGACAATCGGCAGAGAAGGGTGGAAGGTTGTTCACCGGACCGGAAAATTGAAATACGTCTCTGGAAAGGGTTCGTCTCTCAAGGTAAAATGCCACCATTCCTCAGGATAGGGCTCAAACCCATGTTTTTTCATGAGGGTGTGCAAGAGCATCCGGTGGGCCCGCTGATCAGGAGAGAGGCCGGGAAAAAACGGCGAGGACGCCGGACCGAAAAAATCAAAATCCGTGCCCATGTCGAGTGCTTCCCCTGTGGTTTCGGATTGAAGGGAAACGATGGTCAGGTCGACGGTACTGCCGCGACTATGACTTGACCTGGCTGCAATATAGCGGTCCCTCAACAGGGTGTCCTTTTCTATGTCCGGATAATACTCCGCCTTTGTTCGTGTATCCTCCAGGTTGCCGGCCCAACGCACAAAGTGATCCACAGCCCGTTGCGGGCGATAGGCATCAAATATCTTGAGCCCGAGACCGAACGGCCTTAATTCTTCCTGAACCTCTATGAGAGCATCCGTCGCCTCCCTGGTGAGAATGCACCTCGGTTCCAGGTATCCGTCGATTCGCTCACCGACAAAGTTGTGCTTTGTATAGTAGCGCAGGTCAATGACGATGTTCGGGATCATCCTGTCAACATAGACAAACCCCTCGGGCAAAGGTCCCTTTTGCGGCTCCCCAAAAGAGATGAAACCGGGAAAACCGATGAACAGCAAAAGGAGAATGGATATGACTATGCCATGACGTTTCATCTTCACAAGGCTCCGATTCAACCCGCGCTCTTTAGGGTCGCATCATATGGAAGGAAGCCCAACCTGTCAACCGGGAACGCCCTACCCTGTTAGGGCGGAGGGGAGTCTGGAAAAACATCCCTTTTCTTTTTCGCTCATTCATGGCATACAGTGAGGAAGCTTCGAACAACCCCTTTAGCGGAATCCTTATAGAAAAAGTGTCTACGCACACAAATCAGAAAGGCCAAAAAACGCAGTCTCACCCATGGGTCGTGTTCGGCGTCATTGCCGGGTGTTACCTGTTTGTCTATTTTCATCGGGTATCCACGTCCGTCATCGCCCCCGACCTCCTGGAGGCATTTCACACCAATGCCACCGCCCTTGGGTTCATGTCGTCCATGTATTTTTACCTGTATGCCCTGGAACAGCCCATGGTGGGTTATCTCTCGGACCGGTTGGGACCGAGGCGGGTGGTGGCATATTGGTCCTTTTTGGCCGGCGCCGCAACCATTCTATTTGGTCTGGCTCCCTCTATCGGTTGGGCCTCGGTGTGGCGGGCCGCGATCGGTTTCGGGGTGGGCGGGGTGTACGTACCTGCATTGAAAGCCTTTTCCCAGTGGTTTAAGGTGCGGGAGTTTTCCACCATGACCGGCCTCCTCCTGGCAGTGGGAAACCTGGGCGCCATTGCGGCCACCACCCCGCTGGCATGGATGGCCAAAGCATGGGGATGGCGCAACGCATTTTTTGTAATCGGCGCCGCCACCTTCGGTCTCGCCTTTGCCGCCTTGATACTGATCAAGGATTTCAGTCCGAGCGAAACCCCTTCAAATGCAAAGCCGGAAACCCCACCCAGAACGGACTCACGTCAGACGCCATCCGCCATCGGCGTTCTCATCTCCTTGCGCTTCTGGGTCCTGGCCATGGTCTTTGCCGGCTTTTTCGGGGCCTTTCTAACCTTTCAAGGCCTCTGGGCCACCCCCTATCTGGTCAGCATCTATGCCATGGATCCAATGCGGGCCAGTGGACTGAACATGCTGGTTCCTGTCGGGTTCATGGTGGGTGCGCCAGTGTTCGGCCGCCTCGCGGACCGGCTGTTTCAGGACAAGGCCAACATGCTCATTACGACGCTGGTTATGGAAAGCGCCATCTGGGGCGTCCTCACCTTCGGCTGGCAAGTCGCCGGCCCGTCGGCAATGGGTGTCATCCTCTTTCTTATGGGTGCGCTCGCCGGGGGCTTTGCAACCGCCTTGTGGGCCTTGGTCAACGAAACCACATCCAGGGAGATCCTGGGCAGTGTGTCGGGGTTCCTGAACACCGCGCCTTTTCTCGGGGTGGCCGCCATGCAGGTGATCACCGGTTACCTTCTGGACCGTTCCGGCCAGGTCAATGGGGCATACCCGCCGGAGGCATTCCAGTCGGCCTTTTTGGCCTGTCTGATCGTGACCATGGTCTGTCTCGCCCTGTGTGCCGGGTTCAAAAAGGCATTGAGCAGCCTTCCATAAACCTCGGATTCTTGGTGGCACTACGCATCCCCGGGGCATATGAGCCAAAGGCAGACCCCCTTTACTAAAAAATGGACGCCCCGACGCACAGCACAATCAAGATCATCCCGAGCACACCGGCCCAGAAGCCCGTGCTCCATGCGAACTCGGCTGCCATGTGCGGTTTTCCGCCTATGTAGTAGCATTGAGACGCCAGAGGGTGATGGATCACATCTCCGGGCTGAACACGATCGTGGATGCACCTGTCCACGGTATACCTCTCACCATCGACATAAATATAGTATGTGGTCGCCAGGATCGTTCTGGCGCGGGTCCGATGCTCCTTCTTTTCGATCTTTCCTGAATACGGCATGATCGGCGTTATCCAGCAGTATGTGCCGGCAAACGCCAGGAAGATGATGCATCCATAGATCCTGCATTCCCGAAGGGCCTTCCGCTGGGTCCTCTTCGACCCGGCTTCAGGGCGGTTGCCGATGGACCCATCCCGCTTCCTTTGTCTGATCTCCTTTCTGTAGTAGTACAGGAAGACGAGGACAACGGCGAGGGTTCCCAGGGCGCCCACCAAAAACCCCTCCAGATACCCTGTCATCAGGGTTGTGACCACGGTTCCTCCTCCACTCCTCTTTCGCCGTCGGCCTGGTTGAGAGGGCAAAATGGATGAGTATCCCTCTCATCGCTGGAATGGCCCTTATTCATGGTCCGACCTGCAAGCAGACCCAGCAAGCCCTCAGGTTTCTTGCACTGTCTAAAAGGCTTCTCAGCAAGTCCCATGGGTCAACAAACTCCGGTAGCCATAACACAAGGGTTCCAATGCCGCCATGCCTCTACTTCGAATCACAACCCGTCGATTGCTGAACTCAAGTTTAGTGTGTGTCGTAGCACATGCGTTGAGTAGCCACCACAAAACGAATGTCCAGCAAGGCTGCCAGTTTGTCGGCAGCGTGATGGGCCTTGGAGAGATCACCCGTTTCAAGGGCGGTGAGGGATCCCAGGCCTTCCGGGGCGCGCTGTCCCGCCGGGTCGCATAAGACGAGGTGACGTTCCTCGTCCTTCTTGGCCTTCGGGGCGCGCATGGCGCGGCCGAGTTTGGGGAGGACATGGCTGTCGGTCAGGTGGTGGGTGGTTGCGGTCCCGGTGGCATAGCGCTTTTCCATTCCGTAAACAAAGTAGCCGTACGACAGGAGCGCCCCCACTATCCGATGGTAGGGCGGACCCTTGAACAAGGGCGAGAAGTGGCCGGTTTGCGCGCAATAAAACCCCAGGCCTGCGCTCTCGCCACCGTCGTCGAAAGGGTATGCGTCAACCAGTTCGATGTCGTCGTTGGCGAACGCTTCGGGCTTCATTCGGAACTTCGAGTCGTCGTGTCGCCCTTTGGCGATCATTCCGGGGCGCGGGGAGGATTCCTCGAGGTAGAGATCGATATGGCCCTGCAGTATTGCCGCATAGCCGCGTTTTCGGGTCGGGTCGGTTTCTCCTTCGAAATCCGCAAACGCCTTCCGGATAAGGCGGATTTCGGTGCCCGCCGCTCGCCCCGCCCGAGTTTTCATCAGTTCTTCACGTGTCAGCATGGTGGTCCCTCAGGGGCTGCGCCTTATAGAGCCTCTCGCCCTCGGAACGTTCGAGGAGGGCATTGAGGTCGGGGATGGTAACGGTACATCCTTCTAAAGGGGTCTGCCCTTGACTCATTCCGGGTTCGCTTCCGCCGGAAGTGCCGTCGCTGAACCTCAAATCTGGGGTCTTTTTGTTCATTGCCCAAGACATATGCGTCAAAGGCAGATCCCCTTAACATTGGACCCCTATTCACGCCCTGTCGAAGCGGGACAACCAGGGGGTTTCGGGTGAAATTGACCCGACAGAGATTGAATCAGAAGGTAATGATTTCATACCCTTTATCACGGTACGCCGCCATGCCGGGATGGCCGGACATATCGTCCAGGAGTGTCAAGCCCTGCTCTTTCGCCGCATCAAGGGTTCCCAGCTTGCTTGAACAGGCCTTACAGACCCCTTCGACAAGACCCGCCTCCACATTCTTTCTCCACAATCCATGCAAGGGATTCTCCGGTTTCACCAGTTCGGGGATCAGTTTGACCGAAGCCCCCTCAATAATGATTTTCGCTTCATGTCCCTTGGATTTCATGTCCAATGCGTTCAGAAGCACATGTATGAAGCACATGGGATCACCGTTGAAGACAAACAGCGCGAATTTATTCATGACTTAACCCCTTTCCCTTTTTTGGACTTTCATCTGACCGAATGGCTTACCGCCAGGGTGCCTGGCAGCCGTGAAATGACGACACATATGTTCAGGCTGAAGACCTGTCGGCTCGCGTCTGTGCTGGGCAGGCAACCTCGAACGAGTCAGACGCGAATCCGGATCATTCTCCACCCTCCAGACCGCCCGGCTCACCCCGGAGCGATCCACGTGAAGCCGACGGACCACTTCACTCCCGGAGATGGATAAATCCCGGGTGTCAATATGGCTCATCATAGCACGAGTTTGTGCCCCCTTGTAACCCTTTTCACCGCTCAGCAGTTCCTTATGTTCAATCGCAAAATGACCGCAACCGGTTGGGATTACTCTCGATAAATCCACCCCTGCCCACTGCCCCCTCATCTTTCGATCATAGGCCTCACCCGCCTGTTTGAGCGTGTTTTCTACGAACTCACTGGCCTTTGGGCAGAGGCGGCTTTTTGCGTTTCATGGAGGCAGCATCGGCGTCGTGTCTCAAAACCGCCCAGACTGAAAGAAGGACGTGGAGGCTAAGGCTCGATGCGGGTGCCCAGGATCTCCAGGAATTTCCGCATCCATTCCGGGTGGCCGGGCCAGGCGGCTGCAGTAACCAGATTCCCGTCCACATGGGCATTTGAGAAGGTCTCATTGACCTCGCCCCATCTGGCCCCGGCCCTTATGAGGTCGGGCTTGACTGCCGGGTATGCGGTGCAGAGCCTTCCCTCGATCACCCCGGCAGCGGCCAGGACCTGCTGACCGTGACAGATGGATGCGATCGGTTTATTAGCCCCAGCAAAACTCCGCACTATGTCGAGCACATTTTCATTCAAACGGATATACTCGGGTGCCCGACCCCCTGGAATGACCAGCCCGTCGTAATCCCCGGGCTCTACCTCATCGAAGTCCTTGTTGATGGCAAAATTGTGCCCCCGCTTTTCGCTGTAGGTCTGATCGCCCTCGAAATCATGCACCGCGGTCCTTACCGTATCCCCGGCCTTCTTGCCCGGACACACCGTGTGGACCGTGTGCCCGATCATGGTCAGCATCTGGAACGGGACCATGGCCTCATAATCCTCCACGTAATCCCCTACGATCATCAGAATCTTCTTTGCGCCCATATCCTTCTCCTTTCTTGGTTGTTGGCAAACTTCCTGCCTGACGGAGCCATTTCTATCACCTTAAAGAATAGAGCCGATCCTGATAAGGTCGGGCGCTATCCTTTAAGGTTATGCCATTCTTGAACGGATATCTTCCCTTCGTTATATTTGTGAATTAACATGGAGATGAGGGATTGATAAGGTAGACCTTCCTCAATTGCTTTTGCCTGAATTTTCTTAAGGTCTCGCTCCGTCATTCGGATGTTAATCCTTTTTTGTTTTGTCAAGCTATTGCGGGCATATTCCTCGTACTGCTTTCTTTCTTTCTTAGTGAGATCAGAGACCCATTCTTCGGTCTCAAATGATTTTACCAATTCCATTTCTTCTTTATCGATATATTGCGCTCTCTTCATTTCTTTCCTCCCAAATACTTCTTTGTTGCTTTTCTGTTTGGCATTATCGTTTTCAGGAACACCTTTTCATCATCTTCTACATATGGTACAGAATATATGTAGTCTTCGATCTTCACCAAGAATACCTTCTGATTAGGGTATTTCTCAGGATTCGGATGTTTCACGCGATCAACCAGATCACCGGAGACAATTGCCAGGACGACTTGCTCAAACGAGACCGCGCGCAATTTCTTGAGGAGCTCGTTCTTTTCATCATTCCAATCATAGTATTTCATAAAAGTGTGCCTATTGTATTCCCTTAACAGAATAGCGGAGTCTAACGCTTCTGTCAATCATTTCGCGCCGACGGGCGCGCAGCGGAATTGCCGTCCAGTGGAGCGCCTTGGGTTGTCTATGTTAGGCCCTGCAGCCAGTTTCTGGCCTGTTCGCCAGTCTCGAACTCCCTGGTCACCCTGCCCCGATTTACCTCGACAGCAGACGCAAAATGAACGTTTTCTCGTGCCCTGGCGTGCTTGGGAAATACATGGGCAATACGGAGATTGAACGGATTCTTGGCGACGGCTTCACCGATGGCAAATGATTCCATGGTGGATATAGTGCTGGCGCACAAACCACTGAAATCAACAAGAAGCTTTGAACACACGTGCTCCTTGCAAAGTCGAAGCGCCTCGTCAAAAGCCGAATAGTGATCGTCTTTGACGGCAGAACCTGAAAACGTCACGCAGACGATGCCATTTTCTTCGTCAAACGAGACACTGTATGCCATGATCGCTCTCCTCCCTGCAATGCAAGGCGGCGTTGACCGGTGGCACGCTGCTTGCGGGGCCGAAGGCCCATGCAAGCGGCTAACAAGGGTCAAGTGCCTTGTTCTGGCGCAAGGCGCCGGGACAAGGTGCTGGACGAAGGCAGCGCCAGGATTCTCGGCGAAGCAGTCGCCGAGAACACCCACCCTAACCGGACGGTGGAGGCCGCGTCCGCGCGGCCTTTGATACGCTTCAGGGTGTTTTCGCATCTCCACCTTTCAATTATCCGTGAAGTAGTCAGAATCCAGTCTCTTGACTTCATACACGGCGTCGGTGGCCACGCCGACGCCAAAATCAATCATGTACTGGGCCAGTTGTTGGCCGTCGATCAGGATGGTCTTGCTGTCTATGTTGCCTGCAAATTCCTTGGCGGTGTCACAGAATCGGGAAGTCGTGATAAAGATGCCTTTCCGGGCGCGCTTGCCTTGAAGAGCACCAGCAAACTTCTGGATTTCAGGACGCGAAATGGGATCTTCCCATTTCTTGGCCTGGATGTAGATGATGTCGAGACCAAGGCGGTCTTCCTTGATAATGCCGTCTATTCCCTCGTCCCCACTGCGTCCGATAGCTTGTCCGGCATCTTTTCGGGAACCGCCGTATCCCATCTTGACGAGGACTTCGACCACCACCTTTTCAAAAAAGCTAGGCGAAGCCGATTTCAATTGTGTGAGAATCTCGCTCGCGAGATTCTCGCGGAGTGTCTGGTAAGCTTCCTCAAGTCGCTCCGCCGGGGTCTCACTCTCCTGATCCTCAACCGTTGATGAGGTCGCCGTCTGCCGGTTCTCCTTGTGCTTCTCGCGAGCCGCCTCGTACTCAGGGAACTGCCGCAAGAAACGGAGATTGATCTCCTTCGGCATCTTTCCGAGGATCTCTTGCCCACGTTCGGTGATGCGGAAAACGCCTCGCCGCGTGTTCTCCAAAAGGTCCGCCATTTTCATATGGGCGCGCGCCCATGCAACACGGTTATCGAAAACGCACTGCTGCCCGCTGGGCAGCAAGGCCTTCTGATCCTCCTCCGTAAGGTTGAATTCGCGCGCAAGGGCATCCAGGGCCTCGCGATTGGTATGCTCACTTCCGTCCCCACAGAACGTCAGCAGAGGAAGCATTATGCTTTGAAAATCAGGTACCGCCATGTCGTTTCTTCCTTTCTCCCATCATGCGAATATGAAAATCACCGGTTCATCCGGCGCATTTCTTGGGTGGAGTAAATATCTACCGGCAGAGCCGGTAGCTTTGTGAGGGCCCCTGGAAGGGGCCATTGTTTAGTCAAAATCCGGGAAACTTAACTGGCTTTTGTCTGATTCTTCCTGGTGCTTTATGTACTCACGGA
>Ga0209164_1000633_pt1 | contig 70934 bp, 58 predicted proteins | sample MTBNYHSulfiMetaG_FD_187458 | JGI IMG/M metagenome (GOLD analysis project Ga0209164, IMG submission 187458) | Enrichment culture microbial communities from rom New York Harbor, USA that are MTBE-degrading - MTBE-NYH (New York Harbor Sulfidogenic)... | ecosystem: Environmental > Aquatic > Marine >... | reverse complement strand
CAGGAACCACAACCCTATGGCGCGGCATCCTGGCTGCTACGTATATCAAAGCCACTTACCTCCTTTTATTACCCAATCTCAGGGCTGGCCCATAGCACCCCCGGTGTCAAGTGTGGGTAATAGTCAGCTATGATGGGGTGGCTGAGACATGGTTCGATGATACCTCTGCCATGCGAGTTTCCGGGGCTTCCCCCGAGTATGCCGCAACGCGCGCCGATGAGAAGAATTTTCTCACCGAGCCGCTTCCCTTTATCATCACCCGGGAAGTGAGGATTGTCTGAGTTGCTGGTCTCCTGATATGGAACCGGGGGAGCGTCTCTTCTTCATACTCTTTCCCTGCGGCGCATCTTTACAGGTATCCGTGGGCGGTCCAGCCACCGTCGATAATCACAACCGAACCGGTCATAAAGGAGGATTCATCGCTCGCCAGGTATACGGCGAGACCCAGCACGTCTTCCACTTCCCCGATGCGCCGCTGGGGGGTCCTCTTTTCAATGGCACCCATGGGCAGGATCCCCTTGTCGATGACGGATTGCACCAGCTCCGTACGGACATAGCCGGGCGCAATGGCGTTGACCCGGATATTCTTGTCCGCCCATTCGCTTGCCAGGACCTTGGTCAAGATGTTTGCACCGGCCTTGCTGGAACAGTAAGCGGCTCGCATGGGCGCTGCCACGACTCCGTACATGGAAGTAATGTTGATAATGCAGCCCCCACCCTGGCGCCCCATCTGTTTTGCGGCTGACTGGCATCCATAGAAGACGCCAAAGAGGTTGGTCTCCAGCGCCTGGGCCCAGTCTTCCGGGGATAGAGTCTCCGAGGGCCCGGCCATGGAGATTCCCGCGTTGTTCACCATGATGTCCAGTCTACCATATTCGGCAACGGTCTTATCCGTGAGTTCTTGAACGCTCTCGGGCTTCCTCACGTCCACTGGCAAGGCGAGGGCTTGACCTCCCCTGCTTTTTATGGATTCGACAATCGCTGAAAGGAGGTCCGGGGAACGGCTCGCCAGCACCACTTTAGCGCCTTCTTCGGAGTAACGTACGGCAATCCCTTTCCCGATACCCTTACTTGCACCCGTGACGATTGCAACTTTGTCCTTGAGTCTCATGAGTTCCTCCTGAAAGGTTTCTCGACGTCAGTCTCATTTTCGTGCGATGATTACCCCGTGATCGCACACTTTCGCAGGAGATGGCTCGTCAGCGGCACTTCAGGTTCGCACCCCCTGTTCCCGGCAATCACACGCTGAAGTTCTCGAGGGTCATCGTCACCGCCTCGGGTGCATCTTCAAGATCTTTAAAGGTCGCCAATTTCACCCGCTCGCGAAGAAAGTATCAGAAGGAAAATCGGAGTCAAGAAAAAACGCTCCCTGCCGCTCCTTGTGAGAAGGCCAGGCAGACTCCGAGATTGGGTCGGTGACAAATTTCGGTGGCTTTTCACAAATTTTGACAATTCTTTCCGTTCCTCCGCTTCCTCTGCGCCAAAGCTGTAAGATAAGTAGCAACGATCGCTGTGTTTTTGCGTTCCCCGGTTTGTGGCAAAGATTTTGCTTGTCTTTAGGCAAGCGAAGTGACCAAAACGAAAGACAAGAGACATGATTGGCACACAAACGGCCTCGGAAGGGCCCGTGGATGATCGTGCGACCGCGAAAGGAAAGTGCCGTAAAACCGATAGCGCTCTATCTTGGTGGGACACCTTGATTGGGAAGACTCTAGCAATTCAGCATCGCCTCAACCCTCTTCATGTTTACTGCCGACTTCTAGACAAAGGGCTCAACAGAAAATGGTCCTTCTTCATAGGCAGATATTACGAAATTTTGATCTTTTTCTGGTTGAACGTCGCCATCAAGGTTTTGATCCATTGCTTTTGTAGTATCAAAAGCGACTGCGGGATCCCGGACCAACTGCGAAAGGTCTGATTCGACGGAATGGTTCATGGTGACGACGAGGCACCCGAAGGGAAGGCTTCAGACGCCCGAGCCGTAAAGATCCCCTCCCAACCGGTTACATCTGGATGTTGCCGTGTTTTTTCCATGGCCGTTCGTCCTTTTTGTCCTTTAGCACTTCCAAAGACCTTATCAACACTCTCCTGGTTTCCTCCGGATCTATAATGTCGTCGATATAACCTCTTTCCGCTGCCAGATAAGGGTTTATCCATAACTTGGAGTATTCCTCAAGCTTTTCGCTTTTTGTTTTCTCCGGATCCTGGGCACCGGCGAGTTCTTTTGCATAGATGACACTCGCTGCGGTTTCGGGACCAACCAGGGCCACTTCGGCCGTTGGCCAGGCAAATACGAAGTCTGCCCCCATCGGCTTGTTGCACATACACAACTGGGCTCCGGCATAGGAGTGCCTCACAATCAGTGTGATTTTGGGTACGGTCGCCTCTGTGGCAGCATGCAACATCTTGGACCCGATTTTGATGATCCCCCGGTATTCTTCATCTTGCCCGATCATGACGCCCGGTGAATCCTGAAAATGGATCACTGGAATATTGAAACAATCACAAAATCTCAGGAATCTCGAATGCTTGTTCGCTGCATGAACATCGATGGTACCCCCTTTGAAAAGCGACTGGTTTGCCAGGATCCCAACGGTCTTTCCATCCAGTCTGGCAAAGGCAGTGATCATATTTCTCGCGTAATTGGGCTTCATTTCGAAAATGTAGTGATTATCCACCACTTCTGTGATAATTTTCCTCATGTCAAAAGCGGCCTTTGAACTGTCTGGAATAAAATCCAAGATGCCTATGTTCTTTCTGTTTGGATCATCTCTCTCTTGAAGAACAGGCGGCATTTGTCGGTTGTTTGAAGGCAGGAAGCCCAATAATTCCCTCGTCAGGCTTATCGCACGGTCATCATTTTCAGCAACCAGGTCACATAATCCTGTGATCTGGCTGTGTACCCTGGCTCCTCCCAGATCTTCTTCACGCTTTTCCTCTCCAAGCATCGTACGAACAAAGGCAGGCCCACCCATGTACATGTGGGCGGTTCCCTCCGTCATGATGATGAAATCCGTCAGCGCCGGCCCATAAGCCGCGCCTCCTCCGCACGGCCCCATCAGGAGTGAAATCTGCGGTACCACGCCGGAGTAAAGGATATGTCTACGAAAAACTTGAGCGTAAACCTCGCTGGAGTCCTGCCCTTCTTGCAGGCGTGCTCCTCCCGAGTCGATGATTTGAACAAAGGGAGCCCCCGCCTCAGCAGCGAAATCCAGCACTTTACAGAACTTCTTGCCGTGCATTTCTCCAAAGGTCCCCGCAAAGGTTGTGTAGTCCTCTGCCGCCATAAAAACGTCTCTGCCTCCTATTTTCCCGAAACCGCTGACAACGGCATCTGCGGGGATTTCTCGTTTGCCCATCCCAAAAAAGCCGCATCGATGTTTCACAAAGACATCGATTTCCATAAACGTATCGCTGTCAAAAAGTGAATGAATCCTTTCGCGTGCCGTTAACTTATTCCGGCTGTGCTGTTTCTCTATGGCAGTAGCCCCGCCCATTTGAAGTAAATCTTCTTTTCTCTTCTTCAACGCCGCAAGTTTTTCCATCTTCGTATTCATGGAAAGATACGCCTCCATTTCGATTTACAGCCCTTCTCTTCTACTTTTCTTGTAGTTGATCACAGGGGGAAATGGCTTTTCCAAAGGCCTTTCGGAGATTCAGCCCATCGTTGTGGCAGGGCACGGAAGCACTCCACACACATTGACGGGCGAGCCCCTGATATGGAAGAAGAGCGCTCGTTACCCCTTAAAACCAAGGCCGGGCGATCACCCGGTGATCGCTCGGAAAATCCCTCGTTCCCAATTCGGTCTGGGAAACAGTAAAGGAATTCATCGAGTCGGTCAACGAAAAAGAAGTACAAGGAATGGGCAAACAGATGGCGGGATATACGAAACGAAAGAAAAATTCACATCACCCTGTGACCAGTTTTCGGTCAGGGATATGGTTTCTCCGCAACATAGCCGACTTTGGCCCTATCGCTCCTCTATGGTCCCCTCGGGTGAGAGGCGGTGTTTTTTCATGAGAGCTGAAAAGTTGGATCGCTGCATGCCCACCCTGGCGGCTGCCTGGGTGATATTCCCTTTGGACTCTTTGAGCGCCTTGACGAGGAAGGCCTTTTCTATTTCCCCCAGGGTATCTTTCAAAAGATGTTTCTTGACGCCCTTGAGCTCTTCCAGGGTCGCAGGAATTCTGTTCCCGGCCAGGGATCGCTTCATCTGCAAGTGATCCATCAAATCCAAAAGATCCACTACCCCGCGATCGGCCATGATCACCAGACGTTCCACAACATTTTTGAGTTGCCGCACATTGCCCGGCCACTCGTGAGCGATCAGCACCTCCAGAGCATCGTGCGTGAACCCGTCAATCCTTTTTCCTGTCTTCCGGCAGAAGAGGCGGAGAAAGTGGTAGGCGAGCCTAGGAATGTCATCCTTTCTCTCTCTGAGAGGAGGCAGGTAGATGGGAAATACATTCAGCCTGTAAAAGAGGTCCTCCCTGAACGTCCCCTCTTTCACCATCTTGGTCAGATCTTTGTTTGTGGCGGCAATAATCCTCACATTGGTCTGCCTGATTTGGCTTGATCCGACCGGTTTGTATTCACCCACCTCCAGAACGCGGAGAAGCTTTCCCTGAATCTCCAGGCTCAGGTTCGCCACGTCGTCTAAAAAGAGTGTGCCCTCATCGGCCACTTCGAAGATGCCGGCCTTGTCCTGCACCGCCCCAGTAAAAGCCCCTCTCACGTGGCCGAAGAGCTCACTTTCCAAAAGCCCTGGAGAAAGGGTGCTGCAGTCGATGGGGACGAAGGGTCGGATAGCTCTTTTGCTGTTGGCATGAATCGCCCCGGCAAAGAGTTCTTTTCCTGTGCCGCTCTCGCCATAGAGAAGGACCGTGCTGTCCGTGGGAGCCACTTTCTTGATCGATTCGAAGATCTGCAGGACCTTCGGGTTTTCACCGATAATATTGCTGAAACTGAACCGGTCAAGGAGTTCTTTCCTGAGTTGCATGTTTTCCTGGACAAGCCGTCTTTTCTGTGCGGCTCTTTCCACGGCAATCACAAGCTCGTCTTCGGAAAAGGGTTTGGCTAGATAATCGAAGGCTCCCAGTTTCATTGCCTCTACGGCGTTTTTTACAGAGGAATACCCTGTCATCACAATGATACAGGTGCGGGGCCTCTCGCTCTTGAGGATTCGCAAGATCTCCATCCCGTCCATGTCAGGGAGCTTCATGTCGAGGAGGGTTACCTCATAGTTGCCCCCAAGGATTGCGTCAAGCCCTGCCTTACCGGTCAAACAGATATCCGCCGCATGGCCCCTCTCTCCAAGGGCCAAACGACACCCTTCACAAATGATCTCTTCATCATCGATGATCAGAGTACGAATGGGCTTCATGGCTGTGGCCGGTTGATCCTTTCAAGACCTCTGTGTCCGAGGGAAGCCATACTTGCATAATGGTTCCCTGGCTAGGGCCGCTGCGAACGCTGATTCGACCTCCATGTTTCTCGATGATCCCGTAATTGACGGCCAGTCCGAGACCTGTCCCCTTTGGCTTAGTGGAAAAGAAAGGCTCGAAAATCCGCTCAAGTTGATCCGGTGGAATGCCCGCACCGTTGTCCTCAATCTCAAACAGCACGCCCTTGCCTTCCGGGTCTCTGCCGCTTCGGATGGATACGATGCCCTGATTTTGAATCGACTCTATGGCGTTCATCAGAAAGTTGACGACAACCTGTTCCATCTGATTGACGTCGAGGTGCATCTCCGGTAAATCTTCCGCCAGTTGTTTCTCCACCGAGACCCTGCGCAGGCGAAACTCATTCTCCAGGATCGTAAGGGCCTTTGTGATGACCTGGTTGATATTTGCCAGAACCTTTTTGGGTTCACGCTCCCGGGAGAACTCCAAAAGCTCCTGAATGATACCCCGGCACCGAATGGTCTCGTGAATGATGATTTCCAGACCCTCCTTGAGCGAGCTCTCCTTGGGCACTTTCTTGAGCATATTGGTGCTGTAAAGCAGAATGCCTGCCAGGGGGTTGTTGATTTCGTGGGCAATTCCAGCGGCCATTCGGCCCAAGCTCGAAAGCTTTTCTGTCTGTAATGCGAGGTGGTCATATCGGAGCTGTTGTTTTTCAATGAGGCGCGCCTTGTCAATTGCAGAGGCAGACTGCTGCGCAATGGCAATGGCAAAGTCGATCTCTTCATCGTAGAATTTTCTGGGGTTCTCGAAAGAGACGCGAAGGATCCCCACCACATGGTCTTCAATGGTGAGGGGCAGATCAAGGATCATTCTGATCCCCTCCTCTTTCACTTCTTTGGGGTACTGAATGCGGGGATCTTTCTCCACATCGTCTATCAAAATCGCCGTGTTGGCACGGCAGAGCTCGGTGATGGCCCTCTTGCTGGAAACCGGCCCCTTCGAAAGGTATCGCTCACTTAGGCCATGAGCTGCGCTCAACTCCAGTTCTCCTGTTTTGAGGTTCAGGATCCTTAGAAGCGCACCTTTGGCATCGAGAACCTCCGTAATCTTTTTGACCACAATGCGCAGAACTTCTTCCACCCTCGTGCTGCTATGAATGGAGTTGCTGATTTCCCTGGAGGTTCTATAAAAGGTTTCAAGGCGGTCTCTAGGCATCATGGCAAGTACCTCTCCTGAAGGGTGTGTGCTTCGGCCTGGAGAAGAGCGGTCCCATACCAGCCTGGCAATCTCCTCCACGACCTGGATCATGTGGGCCTTCACGCCGAACAACGGCGTTTCACCCCCATTGAAGATCCTGAAATTCCTGTCAAAAGAGCCCCTCTTTGCATCTTCCTGCCGGTTTATCCATGGATGCAGCAGATTCATTCTAGCAAAGTTGCGAGTTTTTGAGCAGATCAGAACTCCTTCTCGCTCCTTGACTGTACTCACTTTTCTATGATGCGTTAATTGTGTCAAGAGGTCAAGATATTGTGGTTGAACCTGCTGAGTGGTCGGTCCGGGTAACTGGATTTTGGATTCGGAGGCGCACTGCAATCCGATATCGCGGTCGCTTTAAAGATTTTCTTCATACGGTGGGGGTCCTTGGATTTTGTTGGATAGCAGATACCGCTCCATGTGTATATTTACTTATACGCCCATGAACGCCTAGAAAGTCATTTGAAACTCAGCCGTGAAATCCTCATGGTGTATAGCCCCGTATACGGTGTGGCACCCGGAAGTTTCCCCTCAATCCAAGAGCCTAAATTCAACTAGCTGATATGATTCATAATTTCTATAGGCCTTCACAGAATTCTCCCTCCATGGACTTGGCACCCATATTGCTAATCCATGCGGATAAAGGGATGGAGAGGTTGCGTTTACCTCGTTCGTGGCAGGAAATATTTGACCCGGCGAAAAAGCTTCAGAGAAAGGAGAGATGATCATGAACCCAATGGAAGAAGTTATCCAGACAGGATTGGACAGGGCCGGGCAGATCCTCGTCATGGAGGATGAACCTTCTGTGGCTCAGGGGCTCAGTATGGTCCTCCAAGAGGAAGGTTATGATGTGGATCTGGCCTTTACAGGTAACGGGGCACTGGATCTGGTCAGAGAAAAAGGGTTTGATCTCCTGGTGGCAGACTTGAGATTGCCGGATATGGACGGCATGCGCGTGATCCGTGAGGTGAAACAGAAGCGGCCGAAAACCAAGGTGATCGTCATCACCGGCTACCCGTCAATCTCATCGGCAGTGGATGCCATGAAGCTAGGAGTCTCCGACTACCTGCCGAAACCGTTTTGGGACGATGATCTGAAAGCAGCCGTGGACGCGGCTTTGAAAGGGAATGAAAAACTGGTCCTGAAACGAGAACCGGATGTCACGGATGCCGGGGAGAGGAGGAAGTTCATGGATGCTGTTATGCAAATGCCCACGGCAGAAGCCGAGGGGCGGCCCCAGGTTCTCCTCATGGAGGATGAACCCAGCCTGGGCCGGGGTCTCAAAATGGTACTCACAGAAGAAGGTTATGAGGTGGACCTGGCAGACAGTGGATATGCTGCCTTGGATTCTTTGAGGTTTAAGGGCTTTGATCTTCTGGTGGCAGATCTCAGGTTACCGGATATGGACGGAATGGAGGTGATCCGGACAGTAAAGGAAAAAAGCCCCGAGACTGAGGTCGTTGTCATCACAGGATATGCCTCTGTCCCTTCGGCCGTGGAATCCATGAAGCTTGGCGCCTTCGATTACCTGCCTAAACCCTTCACCGAGGAGGAGTTCAAAAGCGCTGTAGAAGAAGCTCTGAAAGGAAAGAAGAAGGCCGTTTTGGAGGAGAGCATTGCGCCTGCTCTAAGCGAAGAGGAGCGCCTCATTCAGCGACGGGAGGTGAGTCGGGTCTTGGACAGGACCTCCCGAGACTTCTTTTTCTGGCGCGAACTGATGGAAAAGGGTTCGGAGACGCTCAAGGGGTACCAGCTTTCCAACGAGGCCAAGGCAGCAATCGTGTGTGGCGATCTTCGCTGGATCAACGAGAATGTTGGAGACCTCACTCAGAAGCAGCTGAGTTTCATTTACAAACGTCTTGAGCGAGAGGCCTGGTAAGAGGGGGGAATTAGCCGCCGAAATCTTTGCGAACTTGCTGCAGGAGAGGGCAGTGCGGCCTTTCAAAAGGGGTGAACGGTGGTTGTGTCCCCGTTTTGAAAGCGGACTGCTGTCTTCTTCGGGGAGGCGGGGAGGATGTTTTCAAGGTGCCGGTTTGACAAACCGAATCGAGTAGGTAGTATAGAAAGGAGGTAGATTATCCTTCACCGGGCCTCGTTTGCCATTCACCGATGGATGGGGCGGAAAAGAGCCAATGATGGGAGGTCAGGAACGCAGAAGCCTTCCGGAATTTGCCAACAGACGGTACGGCTCGGTCGGGGAATGGCCAACGGAAACAAGAATTTCAGGTTACGGGGCAGTGTATCTCAAGAGAAAATACCGGCACGGGAGAGCTCATTACATCCTTCGCGAGTCCTACCTCGACGGAAAGTGCTGGAAATGCCGCAACCTCATGGATCTGGGTCAGGAGCCCGGCAGCTTCATTGAATATCCGGGGGGAAACGGTTTTTACCTCCACGAAGTGGTGGAAGACACCCTCAGGCGGCAGGGCGCACACTATAGTGACGATGAGCTTGAAGCGGTCTTCATCCCTTTTTTGAGGGCGGATATTCGCAGGATCGTTGAGCGATTCAGCGTCCCTTCAAATCCAGCAAAGCGATGGCGGAGCTGCTCTCAAAATGAATTGATGAGGCGGCACAGGGAGCTTCACTTTTTTGACAAACGGAGGCTTCACTACCTGCGCTGTGGTCGTGTTGAGATGGGAGATTTGGACAGCCGTCCCTGGAAGTTCCTGAACGTGCTTCTGGACAAAAGCCGGGATGAAATCGAAGCGCTCTTCGAGGTGATGGAGCAACAACTTCCTCCCCATGAAATCCGGCCCTACCTCTATACCGCCCTTCAGATGCAGACTCATTTCAGGCACCTTTTGACTCGTAACCAGCCTGCAGCGCTGGATCCAGAGAAAATCGATCACTATTTCGTGGAAGATCTGTGCCGATTGAATCGCGACGAAAGGTTTTTCAGAGGGGTGGAACCCCATGATCTGGGTACGCTCCACCCCTATCTGGTCAAATATCTCATCATGTTCTTCGATCATGCCTTCGACCCGCGAAGCGTTTGGGCCGAATATGCGGCGGATTTCAGGTGGAGACACCAATTCTACCGAGAACCACCCCACCCACACGGCGGGATGTCTCCAGCCGAGCAGGAGGCCTGCCAGGTGCTTGGAATTTCCCTGAATGATTTTCAGAAAATGGACCGGCCTGAACTGAGCCGTTGTTACAGGCATCTTGCCAAGAAGGCGCACCCGGACAGGGGCGGGGACGATCAAGCTTTTGTGACGTTGAAGGCTGCCTATGAATTTCTTCTGAGGCGTAAATCCTGATTCAACCAGATCTCCCTTCGAGATGAAAAGCTTTGCGGTGGGCTCCCTCCACGGCTCACTGCTCCTGGTCCTTTTTTAACCCGTTTATAAATTCCTCCAGGAATTTGTCCTTCACAATCCAGTCGGGACCAAAGCGTTTTTCAAAGTAGGAGTCCAATCTATCGAACACCTTCCTCCAGATCGGTTTGCCCTCTCCCAGAACCACATCCTCGAGGTATGTCCTCAATTCGCTCAGTTTTTCCTTGGGAAGGAAAAAGACGGCGCCTAGCTCTATGGACCTTTTCAGCGCTTCCGCCGTAAGCGCATGGGCTGTGATCATCACCGTGGGAAATCCTCTGGATACCGAGTACCTCAGGAGTTCAAAGCCGTTCACCCCCATGATGTCCAGGATCACGATGTGATAGGTGTAGCTTCGGAGGTATTGAAGGGCGGTATCGTAATCCGTTGCTTTATCGATCTGACACATGTCCAGCTCCTCTTCGAGCGTTGCCAGAACATCGGGTTCGTCGTCCACGATCAAAATCACTTTGTCCTTCAAAGGGCTTTCTGTGCTCATGTTTTTTGGGACTCCTTTCAGGAGCTTGGTGGAAAACGGACGAGGTCAAGAGGAACGGCCGTAAACGCGTAATTCCCGCTTGAGGATTTTCCCCACAGAGTTCTTGGGCAGGGCGTCCAGAAACGCAACCGATTTGGGTGCCTTGAAGCGCGCCGTATACTTCAGGCAGTGCTCGACCAATTCCTGTTCTGTGGCCTGGAAATCGCGCTTCAAGACCACAAAGGCCTTCACTTCTTCTCCGTAGAATGGGTCCGGAACGCCCACCACCGCGGTTTCCTGAACTGCAGGATGCTTATAGAGGATGTCTTCCAGGGCGCCAGGAGAGATGTTTTCTCCTCCCCGAATGATGAGATCCTTTTTCCTGCCCGTAATAAACAGATCGCCATCCTCGTCCAGATAACCCAGATCGCCGGTGTGGAGCCAGCCTCCTTTCAGGGCTTCACGGGTCTCCTCGCCCTTGTTCAGGTAGCCCGTCATCACATTGGGGCCACGCACGCAAATTTCCCCTTCCCGGCCGGGTGGAAGCGGCTGATCCTTTTCATCAACGATTCGTATTTCCACCCCCTCAACGGCAGTGCCCACAGAGCCCGGCTTGATGGGCCTGCTTTCGGTTTGGCGGGACACCGTGGGGGATGCTTCGGTTAGGCCGTAGCCTTGCAGCAGCTTTCCCCCCAGCTTTTTCTCCACTAGATGCAGGGTTTCTTTGCTGAGCGGAGCGGCGGCACACATCCAGCGACGAATGGAGCCGGTTCGGTGGACGGCAGGGTCGAAGTTCTCCAGGAGACTGATGTACATGGTGGGCACGCCGACGAACTGGGTCACCCGGTGCTTGCTGATGCTATTCAAGGTGAGTGTTGGATTGAACCATTTGTGGAGGACGATTTTTGCCCCGGTCAAATGGCACTCGTTCACCATCAGGAGCCCATAGATATGATTGAGGGGTAAGGGGATCAGCATGATATCCGAAGGGTCCGTGGGCAGGTGCTTCACCCCCGCTTCCACATTGGAGCTGATATTTCGATGGCTGAGCATGACCCCCTTCGGGGATCCTGTTGTGCCGGAGGTATACATCAATACGGCGAGATCGTCGGGAGCCGCCAGGGCCATGGGAAACTTCTGCGGTTTGGTGGATAGGATGTGATCCAGGGAGATGGTCGATGGAGGGAGCGCCTTGTCGCTTTTCACGATGAAGTTCCTCACTCGATCCAGTCCAGTGGATGCTTCAACCACCTTTGGATAGAGCTCCGCGTCGGTGATAAGGGTGGCGGCCTTTGAATCTTCTAAAATGTAGCGGATTTCATTGGCGGTGAGGGCAAAGACAATCGGAAGGAATACCGCACCGGCTTTAAAGATGGCGGAGAAAACCACCGGCACCGCCGGGCCGTTGGGAAGAACAACCGCGACCACTTCGCCGGGAGTCACGCCCAGGTCCTTCAAGCCATTGGCCAGGGCATCGGACTGCCTTTGAATTTGCGTATTCGTCAGCCTTTGCTCCACGCCCTCTTCTTCGTAAATCAGGGAAACGTATTCTCCAAATTTCTCCAGACCTTCCACCCCATAGCGTGCATAGTTCCAATTCATCGTTGCGCTCTCCTGACAATCTGGCCACGTTCCAGCGTATGAAAGACATCGGCGATGTCGGGGACGTAAGACATGTCGGAGGCTGTCGTCATGGTGGTCAGACCCTGGGACTTGAGTTCAAGGATATTTTCTGCCACGCGTCTACGCACGATGGGCGCCAGTCCCTCCAGGGGTTCGTCAAGGAGGAGACATTGCGGATCCAGGGCCATCGTGCGGGCAATGGCCAGCATGGTCTGTTCCCCACCGCTCAGGCTTCCGCCCCGGGAGCGTGCCAGGCCTTTCAGCCTGGGAAACAGGGAATACACCCTTTCCAAAACGGCCGTCTCGTCGACCTTCTTCCCATAGGTACCGAAAAGGATGTTTTCCGTGACTGTGAAATCGGGGTAAATTCGCCTGTCTTCCGGGACGTATCCCATACCCATGCGCGCGATCCTGTGAGCGGGCAGGTTGGCGATCTCTTTTCCCATGAAGCGGATCCTGCCCGAGGCCACCTTGAGAAGTCCCATAATGCTTTTTAAAAGGGTTGTCTTGCCTGCACCGTTCGGTCCAACGATGCAAGTGATCCCCCGCTCGACGCTAAGAGACACATCCCTGATCGCGTGAACCGGGGGACGGAAGGTGTTGACTTTCTCGCAAACAATAACGGCTTCATCCGAAGTCGCCCGGGCATCCGGTGCAGCCGAAATCAACAACGTCGTCATGAGAGCCATAATGATGTCCTCTGTAGTCCAATGGCCCGGAAGTGTTCTCGCCCGTCTATCCTGCCCAAGTCCCAAGCATGCCGGATCTGCCAGAGATAGCGAGCCCCGAACTCGGCAAATCAAGTCAGAACCGGATTTCAAGCCTCACCCGGAAGGGGCATGCCCGAGAAGGACCTCCTGTACCTGTGCGTCCGCCATGATCTTTTCCGGGGTTCCCCCCACCAGAACCCTTCCCTGTTGCATCACGATCACCCTCTGGGTGTAGCGGGTGACGATTTCCATGTCGTGCTCCACAATCACTGCGGTGGTATCGCTTTGCCGGATAATGGGCATGATGGTGTCCATGACCTGCCCCTTTTCCTCGGTGCTCACGCCGGAGGTGGGCTCATCGAGCAGTAAAAGCTTGGGGTTCAGGGCGAAAGCGATGGCTGCATCCAGCAGTTTTCGCTGCCCGTGGGGGAGTGCGCTGGCCGGGGAATCCTCCGGCACGTTGAACACCCCCAGGATCTCCTGAGCCTCCTTCCGGACCTTGGGAAACCTGGCAACATTGGCGAAGAAGATGAAGGTCTTGCCTTCCCGGTTCAGAAGCGCCAGCCTCACGTTGTCGAGCGCAGAGAGGTGCTCGAAGAGGGCAGGGATTTGAAAGGAATAGACGATCCCCAAGCGGGCTCTTTGAATGAGGCTCATGGGACCGATGTTCTTTCCCATGAAAAGAATCTCTCCCCGGTCGATTTGATGACCGCCGCTCAAGAGCTTCAGGAGCGTGGTCTTCCCTGCCCCGTTAGGACCGACAATGGAGAGAACTTCTCCCTTGTAAATTTCTAAATCCACCCCGTCAACGGCCCGCAGTTCTCCGAAATGTTTCACGAGATTTGAGCCGCTGAGGATGACCTCCTGTTCAGGGCCTGTCGCGCCCATAGCTGAATTCCTCCTAGCACGCCGCCCGGAAGAAACATCACGAGGATAATGATCGCTGCACCCAGAAAAAACTGCCAGAAAAAGAGGGGCTGAAGCCACGACTGAAGGAAAACGAACACCACGGCACCAATGACCGGACCGAGGAAAGAGGTATGCCCTCCAAGAATCACCATGAATACGATGCCGATGGAGGTGATCACCTGGAACAGCTCCGGCACGGCGTGACCCGTGAGGGAGACCAGGAGCACTCCGGCGAGCCCCGTAAATGCCCCGGAGATGACGAAAGCGAACAGCCTGTATTTCATCACCACCAGTCCCAGGTAGCCCGCCCGGATTTCATTGTCCCGGACCGCCTGAATGGCCTTTCCGAACGGGGAGTTGCAGATCACCCACATGGCCCAGGCGCAGACCAGAAACAGACCCAGGACGAAGTAATAGTATTGGACTCCGGCCTTGAGCACATAGCCGAACAGGGCGGGCATTTCCACCCTCACGCCGTCGGTCCCGCCGGTGAGGTTGTAAAACTTGGCGAACAGGGCATACAAGAGCTCGCCAAAGGCCAGGGTCAACATGGCAAAGTAGATGTCGATCTGGCGGGTGCAAAACAAACCCACGAAGGCCGCCAATGCCGCTGAGGTCACGATGCTCATGGGGATAAGGACTTCGAAGGAATGAATTCCGGTGTACCTGGTCATCAAAGCGACCGTATAGGCACCTGCGCCGATGAACATCCCGTGTCCGAAGGACATCAAGCCGGTGTATCCAAGGAGCAGGTTCACGGACAGGGCGGCAATGGACATGATGAGGGCATAGGTGAGAAGATACATGGTGAAGCCCGGGAAAAAAGTCGGTCCCACGCCCAGCAGGCAGAGAGCCGCAATGAGACTGATCCTGTTCATCCGTTGCATTTGTAGTGACTCCCAGAATTTTCAGGTTTTTCCATCGCTTCAACGGGTCGTTCCGAACAGACCGCTCGGGCGCACCGATAGGATGACTGCCATGAGAATAAACACCGTTGCGAGCTCAAACTTGGGGAAGAACTGGACCCCGATGGAGTTTACCAAGCCGATCAGCAGGGAAGTGACCAGAGCGCCGTTCACGCTTCCAAGCCCGGCCAAGGCGATGACCACGAAGCTCAGGATCAGGTACTCCATGCCTACACCGGGCCAGCCTCCGCTCACCGGCAGCATCAGTCCACCGGCAAGGCCTGCAATGGCCGACCCGAAGAGGAATGTCCCGGCCTTCACCCGGCTGACGCTGACCCCGAGTGCCTCCGTGATTTCTTCGTCGTGAGACGTGGCTCGAATGATTCGGCCGATGTCCGTCTTGTTGAAAAGAAACCAGAGAAAAACGGCCAAGCCCAGCGCAACCCCCATGATCACCAGATTGTAGACGGGGTAGACCACATCTCCCAGCTCCAGCATGGACAGGACCATCGGGGCCACTCCGATGGAATAGCCGCCCCAAACGTAGCGCACGGCATCATCCACCATGTAAACCACGCCGAATGTGACGAGAATCTGAAATACGTGATCGCGGTGGTATATGGGTTTGAGCAGACCCCGCTCAAAGGCCAGGCCGAAAAGCCCGACCAGGCCGGCCGCAAGAAGCGGAGCGATCCAGAGCAATTGAGGGTATCCCACAGGCAGGGCCTGCATAATGCCGTATGTCAGGTAAAGGCCCAGCATGTAAGATGCGGCATGGGCGAAATTCACGATACCCAGCACCCCAAAGATGATCTGAAGACCGGCCGACATGACGAAAAGGATCGAAGCATAGAAAACGCCGTTCAGCAGGATATTCATGACGAGAGCAGACATAACCGCTCCTCAAAGGTGTGATCTCTGTCATGAGCCGCCGGAATGGGCATCGGCGGTTTTTTATGCTCTTAAGGGGAAGCCCCTCGCGCCCGGGACAGGCGAGAGGGGCACGGAAGCAGCACTACCACTCGTCGATCCATTTCATCGGATCAACCCCGGGTGGAGCGCATATTTCCTCCATGGGCATATGGTAAACCTGATCCAGACCGTAGGCGTAAGGCGGTTGTGGCCGAAAGAGGCCCGCCCATTTAGGTGATGCGGATTTTCCGTCTTCACGGTACACGGACCATCCGAGGGGCTGGGGAACGGCCAGGCCCCTGAAGGCTTGAGCAATCTGGTCGTTGTTCGGCCAGGTCCCGGTCAGAGCCGCGGCTTTTTCAATGGCGCCAATGAGTGCGTAGAATGCGGCAAGGGTGAAATAGGCGGCCGCGGGCGGCGTATTCTGGTGCTTGTTGTAGTAGAGATCATAAGAGAACTTGTTCAAGGGCCACTTTTTCGGGTCGGGAAGTCCTGGCAACCCCTCAATGGGAAAGGGAGGATGGCCGTACAGCTCCTTGGGGAGAGGTCTTCTCTCCGTGCTGTAAAATTCCCCGTGATCCCCCACAATCTTTGCCCTTGCCGCCACGCCGCGCTGGATGCACTGATCGGAGAACCTTGTGGAGTCTGCCCCCCAGAAACTGTTGAAAACAACGGTCGGCTTGGCGGCCAGGATACTCGTGATATGGGGGGAATAGTCGGGGGTAAACAGTTTCGGCCACAACTCAACCACGGTCTCCGCCTTGGGGTCCAGTTTTTTCAGCACACGGGTGAAGATGTCATGGATCTCATGACCGTAAGCATAATCGGGATGAACGTGGGCCACGCGGGCACCGGGAAAGAACTTCGCAACCGCCAGGGCCGCCGAGGCGGCATGGGTGACGGTATCGCCCACCGATTTAAAGACGTATTTGCGAAACTTGGTCGGGTCCTCGGGATTCTGCCACGTGACCTTGTGGGTTCTGGCCAGGCAGTTGACAAAGATGGTCCTGGATTCTTCGGCAATGGGTGCTGCGGCCAGAGTATTTCCGCTGGAGGCCAGACCCAGGATGGCATCCACTTTGTCCGCCTGGGTGAGGCGCTTGAAGGTTTCAACCACCTTCGCCACGTTCCCCTCGTCGTGTTTGGAATGTTCCACCTTTCGACCCACAATTCCGCCCTGACTGTTGATCAACGGTACCATCAGGTCCATGATCTCATGTCCCGGGTACCCGTAGGAGGCGGCGGGTCCGGTGGAAAAAGCCACGATTGCCAGTTTGTAAGGTTCTCTGGGCGCATCCGCTGCGATCGCCCTGCGAAGGGGGCTGTTCAAGGCGAGCCCTCCCGCCACGGTACCAAATCCGAGCAGCTTGAGAAAATCCCGACGCCCGAACTCCCTGCCAGTAGAAGGATCCGGTCTTATCGCCATTTTCACACCTCCGTTGCTTTGGTTAACGGTATATGGATCTCTCCATCGCAGCTCCACCCCTCCACCAGAGCCCCGAAAGTGAGCGTGGAGGCCCCATCGGTAGCAAAGAGGGATGGCGGAACTCCCATATGTTTAACCCCGCTCAGAGCAAATCGATCCAGAGATGGTGGCTGTACAGAAGGCGGGAAAGCAGTATACGAACAAGCCGCTCACGGTGTCAAGAGGAAAGGGCGCCTGCAAATCATTCAAGATCCGGCAGTTCATCGCGGGAGAGCAGAAGTTGTATGGACCTTGCCTTCCCCGGTGTTCTCCGGATCAGACCATGCTTTTCGAGGGAGATGACCATTTGATGGACGGAAGGAGGGGAGACCTTAAAATACCCCTGCATATCGCTTTCCGCCGGAGGAACGCCATGAATCTTTGTGTAGTAGTAAATAAAAGCCAGATATTGACCTTGCTTTTTCGTATATTTTTCCTTCATCGCTCGACGGGAACCGGAATACCGGAAAGCTGATTTCCTCCTCTAATTTTTGTCGCCATGGAATATGGACGGGGCCGCTTCAACCAATGACGTCGATAGAAGAAACAAAAAGTGTAGACCGGAAGGCGACTTCCTCTTCCTACTCAAGAAGATCTAAAGCGATGCGCAGGGCTTGATTCAGAGTCTCAACTTTCCCGCGCGATAAAGAGCCAACATAGTTCGTCAAGACCGCCTTCGGTAGGCTGACCAACTCGTCACAATGGATGCTGCTGTCGTGCTTGAGACCTTCTTCGACGCCAACCAGAACCTGCGTGGAAAGACCGGCATGCGTCGAATAGATGGGAGCACAGACGACCGTGGAGAAGCGAGAATCAATGAGCACCTGGCGGCTGACCACAACGAAAACCCTCTGTTTTTTGGGGTCTCTGGCGGTGGGGTGAGCCACGCGATAGAGCTCGCCACGCTTCACGGGATCACCTGATAAGTCAAGACATCAGCCGCTTCTTGATTCAGTCGGTCAGCTTGACTGTTGAGGATGGCGAGATCTTTTTCATTCTGCTCATCCCTGATGATCTGAGCGATATAGGCCCGGACTGCGGCCTCAATAAAATCGGAGCGATTCTTGAATTGGCTGGAACGTTGATCAATGGCTTCCAAAAGGTCTTCAGAAAGGGTGATAGATGTCTTCACTTTCATACTACAAATATACTCTCACAGGGAATATGTGTCAAGCAGCTTTTGTAATATGAGCACTGTCCACAGAGAATGCGCCCAAACGTGCTGAGGAGAGCATCGCAACTGCCTCTCCTACAGCAGAACATGCGCTCCGCCGGGAGGTCCGATCCGACAGATGTAACCGACCATGCTTCTTTTGACGTTCCGGTTACGGGTTGGGGACATTGAAGATATGGACATCCCGTTAGAATCGCGCTATGCTGGTTTTGAGTCTTGTCCACCCTGTCTCTAGATCAACCCCATTACCCCGGCCTTCTGGAGTGAGACATGGAAGAATCCTACCGGAAGGTATGGATCGTGAAGCCTCCAACGGAATTTCCTCCCCTTTCGGAGGCTTTCGTTTTGCCCTCGAACAGGTTGAGAGAGGTGCTCCTATGGCAGAAGAGCGAGCCAGGAGAAAACTGAGCGCCATCGTTAGCGCCGATGTGAAGGGCTACAGCCGACTGATGGGAGAGGATGAGATCGCCACCATCGAGACGCTGAAGAAATATCGCGAGGTGATGGCTGCTCTCATCGAAAAATTTCAAGGCCGGGTTGTGGACTCGCCAGGAGACAACGTTCTGGCTGAGTTTGCCAGCGTGATCGACGCGGTGGACTGTGCGGTGATGATTCAGAAGGAGCTGAAGCAAAGAAACGAGGAGTTCCCCGAGAGGCGAAGGATGGAGTTTCGGATTGGCGTGAACCTTGGGGATGTGGTGGAAGATGGAGAGCGAATCTACGGGGATGGCGTGAATATTGCCGCGCGCATAGAGAGCCTGAGCGAGGGAGGGGGAATCTGTGTCTCGGGAACCGCCTTTGACCAAATCGGGAGGAAGCTCCCTCTCGGCTTCGAGTATCTCGGCGAGCAAACGGTCAAGAATATCGAAAAACCGGTGCGGGTCTACCGGGTTTTGACGGAACCCCAGGCTGCCGGGAGAGTGTTTGGAGGGGGCAGGCCTAGGCTGAGAAGCTGGCTTTGGGCTGCGGTGTCGGCCCTCATTGTGGTGTGTGGCGCCTTAGCGGTCTGGAACTTCTATTTGCGTCAACGGCCCGTTGAGCCTGCTTCCGCTGAAAGAATGGCCTTTCCGCTGCCTGAGAAGCCGTCCATCGCGGTGCTGCCGTTTGTCAACATGACCGGCGATCCCAATCTGGAGTACATTTCGGATGGCATGACCGAAAACATGATTACCGCGCTTTCCAGGGTCCCTGAACTCTTTGTGATCGCCCGAAACTCAGTCTTCACTTATAAGGGGAAGGCGATCAAAATTGGGCAGGTGAGCGAGGAGTTAGGGGTGCAGTATGTATTGGAGGGAAGTATCCAGCAGTCGGAGAGCCGATTGCGAATTACCGCCCAGCTCATCGATGCGACCCGAGGGCACCACCTGTGGGCCGAGCGCTTCGACCGAGATCTTAAAGACCTGTTTGCTCTCCAAGATGAAGTCACGCTGAATATTCTTGCTGCCTTGCGAGTGAAATTCACCCATGGGGAGCAAGCACGCGTGCAAGAGACGACGAAAAGCCTTGAGGCCTGGAGCTATCTTGTCAAAGGGCTCAGCCATTTTGAATCGTTTACCAGGGAGGGTAATGCCAGGGCTCAGGAGCTGTTTGAACAGGCTGTCCAGGCGGACCCCACATATAGCTACGCCTTGGCCATGCTGGGCTGGACACACTGGATGGATGCTGCTTTCGGATACAGCCGGTCCGGCGGCGGGTCGTTTAAAAAGGCCGTCGAGATTGCAGGAAAAACAGCGGCGCTCGATGATAAACTGCCCGATGTCCATGCCCTTTTGGGGGGAATTTACCTGTTCCAGAGGCAGTACGACAAAGCCATCGCTGAGGGGCAGCGAGCCGTCGCGCTCGGGCCCAATATCGCATGTAACAAGGCAATCCTGGCTCGCACCATGCTTTTTGCCGGAAGATTCGAGGAAGCGATAACGCTTGTAAGGAGCGCTATGCGGCTGAATCCCCATTATCCGTCATGGTACTTGGAGTCTTTAGCCATGGGCTACGCTGTGATCGGCGAGCATGAAAAAGCCGTAGCGTCTTACAGGGAACTCCTCAACCTTCGAAGGAATGCCAGAGGGAACATGATTACACCGCTCCTTGGACTTGCTGCCAACTGCATGCTTCTCGGTCGAGAAGAGGAGGCCAGAGCGCACGCCAGGGAGATTCTGGAAGTCAATCCTGATTTTTCCCTGGAACGGTTTCTAAAAGTTTACATTTTTAAAGATCCTTCCCATTTGAGACCGTTTGTGGAGGCCTTACACCGGGCAGGACTGCCCGAACACCCACGGCTACCCCTACCCGACAAACCCTCCATCGCGGTGCTGCCGTTTTTGAACATGAGTGGTGATCCTGAACAGGAGTATTTCAGTGACGGCATAACCGAAGAAATCATCACTGCACTCTCCAAGACTCCGAAGCTGTTTGTGATTGCCCGCAACTCGACCTTCACCTACAAAGGGAAACCCGTGAAGGCAAAACAAGTGGGAAGAGAGCTGGGAGTCCGGTATGTTCTGGAGGGGAGCGTGCGCAAGGCGGGGGACAAGGTGCGCGTTACGGCACAGCTCATCGATGCCACAACAGAGAAGCATCTCTGGGCGGAGCGTTATGATAGGGAGCTCAAAGACATCTTCGCGATCCAGGATGAGATAACCCTCGAGATCATCAAGGCGATGCAGGTGGAACTCACCATGGGAGAGACGGCCCGGGTCACGGGAAAGGGCACGAAAAACCTTGATGCCTACCTTAGGGCACTACACGCTCAGGAGCAGTGGTTACGCATGGATAAGGAGGGAGGGATAAAGGCGAGGCAACTGGCCACGGAGGCGATCGCCCTGGATCCGGGGTATGGGTATCCTTATGCCATTGTGGCTTGGTGTCATATGTTGGATGTGGTGCAACATTACACCCAATCACCCAAAGAATCCATGCGCCTGGCGGTTGAGGCGATACAAAAGGCCTTGGTCCTCGACTCATCGGATCACCGGATCCATAGGATATTGAGCAACTTATACGTTTTGCAGGGCAAACATGACGACGCCATCGCCGCATCAAAACGAGCACTGGAGCTATGCCCCGGCTGCGCCGGCGCCTGTGAGAATCTGGGTATCGCCCTGCTGTTTGCATGCAGGCCCGGCGAAGCCCTTCCCATGCTGGAGAAGGCCATAGAGCTTGATCCTTTTCCTCCCGCTGTCTGCCACCGTAACCTCGCCATGGCCTACCGGCACTTGGGGCGGTATGAGGATGCCATCGTGGAGGGTAAGAAGGCGTTCCAGATGAATCCCAACGACTTGTTCGCCCCCCTTGGGCTGGCCCTGGCCTATGCCAAATTGGGCCGCAAAGAGGAGGCTCGCGGGGCAGCCGCAGCGGTTTTACGCATCAATCCCTATTTTTCTCTGGATTCCTGGGCCGAGACGCAGGCCAGGATGTTTGCTGTGAAATGTCGGTCGGATCGGGTATACGAGGATATTGAATTTATTCGGAAGGCGGATGTGGGGTTGAAGTGAATCGGGACATTCTTTCGCATACGGTTGTTTCTTGATCCTTCGGCATTGCGAGGGCCCAGCCCGCCCATTTCCCGGCCACACCGTCAAAGTAGCGAGCAATGATCCGAGAGCAAGCCAGGGAAAAGTGAACTGGGTGTGCCATGAGCGAAGAGAAACCATCGGAATTCTTCTACGGTTACATCATTGTGACGGCCTGCTTTCTCGTTCAGGGGATCGGGATAGGAAGCTTTATCGCATTCGGTGTCTTTTTCAAGCCGTTGCTGGCCGAATTTGGATGGTCCCGGGCTACCATTTCCGGTGCTTCGTCTGTGGCTTTCCTCCTCATGGGCTTTCTGGGTATCCTGGCGGGGAACGTGAACGATAAATTCGGCCCGCGGATCGTTATGGCGGTTACGGGCGCTTTTTATGGTTGCGGTTACCTCCTGCTCTCTCAGCTCAATTCAGTCTGGCAGCTTTACCTGTTTTACGGACTGGTTGTGGGGATCGGCCTGAGTTCCATCGACGTCATCGCATTGACTACAACCGCAAGGTGGTTTGTCCTGCGCCGCGGGATGATGACCGGCCTCGTTAAAGTAGGCACCGGTGCCGGACAGCTGGTCATGCCGCTGCTGGCCGGCATATTCATCGTCGATTACGGTTGGCGCTATGCCTATGTCCTTATCGGCATCATCGTGCTTGTGTTCGTCATCGGGTCGGGTCAGTTGCTGCGCCGCGATCCAGGTCAAATGGGACAGTTCCCGGATGGGGGCTGGGAGCCAGCCACAGGCCAGGTGGATAGGTCGGAAGGTGGCCTGTCTCTTCAGGAAGCGCTCCGCAACGGACAGTTTTGGATGGTTTGTATGATCAACCTCCTGGTGGTGTATTGCCTGCTCACCATCTTGGTCCATATTGTACCCCACGCTGATGATATTGGCATCGAGCCGATTAAAGCCGCGGGTGTCTTGTCCACCATCGGCGGAGTGAGCATGGTGGGCCGGCTCTTAACGGGTATGGCCATCGATAGAATCGGCAATAAGAGATCCATGATGATATGCTTCATTTTGTTGATTGCCAGCCTCTTCTGGCTGCAGGTGGCCGGGGAAATGTGGATGCTTTACCTTTTTGCCGTGGTTTACGGTGTTGCCCACGGCGGCTTTTTCACCGTGATTTCGCCCATAGTGGCCGAGTTGTTCGGCATTGGTTCCCATGGCGTTCTCTTCGGCGTCGTTGTTTTCAGCGGAACTTTGGGGGGTGCCGGTGGACCGTTGCTGGCGGGTCACATCTTCGATGTCGCAAGCAGTTACCATCTGGTATTCCTGATTTTGACCGGAGTGGCGATTGCTGGCTTTCTTCTCACGCTATTTCTGAAACCCGCCATTCGAAGGGCAGGCTAGAGACGGGCCTCCCGGCCCACTTGTGGGTGGCGGAAGCAGTCTACTGTATGATCATTGACCATGCCCACGGCTTGCATAAAGGCATAGCAGATCGTTGGGCCTACAAACCTGAAGCCTCGTCCTTTGAGGTCCTTGCTCAGCGCCTCTGCCTGCGGCGTTTTTGCCGGGATTTGCTTGAGGGTTTTCCAGTGATTCACCATAGGACTTCCGTCCACAAACCTCCACAGGTAAGCGTCGAAGGATCCGAATGCCTTTTGCACGGCCACAAAGGCCCTGGCATTCTCAATGGCTGCCTGGATTTTGAGGCGGTTACGAACAATTCCGGGGTCGGAAAGGAGAGTTTGCACTTTATTGCCGTCGAACCCGGCGACTTGAGGCGGGTCGAAGTCGGCGAAGGCCTTGCGGTAATTCTCTCGTTTCTTCAGGATGATTTCCCAGTTCAACCCTGCCTGAGCCCCTTCGAGGATGAGAAATTCAAAAAGGATCCCGTCGTTATGGACGGGAACGCCCCATTCCAGATCGTGATAGGCGATCTGGAGATCGCTCGTAGCCCACGCACACCGTTTCATGACTCCTCCTCTTGCCAAGCTCACCCTATGATTCGGCAGCTCTTATTTTTCTTCTCTCTGCTTCTGTTTTTCATTCGCCTTCGCCGGGATACCCTGTAGCTTGTTGGATCGGGGCGGAAATCCCTCCTCTTCGATCGGGGGCTGCGGAGAGCTTCATTTCACCGGCAGGTCTCCGACCTCTTACCCCGCAATCCTGATCAAGTCAATCCTCCCCTCACGGAAGATCCGGATTCATCTGCCCGGGAATAGAGCCCTCCTCAACTTGAGGAAGGTCGTCTCAGGGCTCCTGATTCCGAGGGTGGCCTTTGAGTTCAATACGGAACCTTACCTCCACTGAGCCGATTCAAGGCGGTCTGTGAAATGCCAAAACCGCTTCCGAGAAAAATCTCGACCGGGTGTTGCGGGAGGAGTTTGACCCGGAAACCGAAAACGTGTACAGTTCCGAAGACTACGGTGGATCTGAAAAGGAGAACAGGGGTATGAGAAAAGTGAAAATCGTCGGTGGGGCCATGACGAAGTTTGGAAGGCACATGGATCGTAACCTGAAGTCCCTGGTGGCCGAGGCGGTGAATGGAGCTCTGAAAGACGCCGGCCTGACCAAGGAGCAAATCCAGGGGGTGTGGGTGGGTAACGCCTCCCAAGGGGTTCTGACCGGGCAGGAATCCATTCGCGGGCAGGTGGTCATGCGGGCCATGGGGATTGGCGGGATCCCCGTGATCAACGTGGAGAATGCCTGCGCCTCGTCAGCGACGGCCCTTCAGGGGGCTCGGGCCATGGTCGCCCTGGGCGAGATGGATGTGGCCCTGGTGGTGGGTATGGAAAAGATGTACTTCGAGGATCGAGGCAAGGTTTTACCCGCGTTCACCGGCTGCATGGACGTGGAAATCCTTCCTCAGCTCCTCCAGGAGTTCGCGGAGCAAGAGGAAAAAGTCAAAAAAGAGAGGGAAGCCAGAGGGGAGGGCCAAAAGGAGAAGTCAGGCCAGCGCACTGTGTTCATGGATGTCTACGCCATCATGGCCAGAGACCACATGAAGAAGTACGGCACCACCCAGAGGCAATTGGCCGTGATTTCTTCGAAGAACCACTACCACTCCTCCATGAATCCCCTGGCCCAATACCGGAACACGTTCACGGTAGAGGAGGTCCTGGCTGCTCCCGAGGTGGCCTGGCCCCTGACAAGACCCATGTGCTCTCCCATCGGGGATGGGGCGGCCGCCGTGGTGATCTGCTCCGAGGAGTTCGCCAGGAAGATCGGTGTAACCCATGGGGTGGAAGTGGCAGCCTGCATGCTGGCGAGCGGAGAGGACCTGCCCCCGGGGAAGGAGAGCACCCTGGCCCGTCTCGCCGGAAGGGCCTATGAGCGAGCCGGCATTGGACCGGAGGATTTGGACGTGGCCGAACTCCATGACGCCACAGCCTTTGGGGAGCTTTACGTAACCGAGGAACTGGGTTTCTGCCCGCTGGGAGAGGGCGGGCCCTTTGCCGAGGCCGGGCACAGCACCCTGGGCGGAAAGCTTCCCATCAATGTCTCCGGCGGCCTGGAATCACAGGGCCACCCCATAGGAGCCACAGGAGTGCGCCAGGTGGTGGAAGTTTACTGGCACCTGGCAGGCGGTGGCCGTGCAGGCAAGCGGCAGGTGGAGGGCGCCAGGGCGGGACTTGCCCAGAACGCCGGCGGCACCGTAGGGTCTTCCGAGGCGGCCCTGTCCGTGACCATCTTGAAGAAGTGATGGGCCTCACTTTTGGCTGGTGCGTCTGCGGTGGGATTTTGCTTGACTCACAAGGGCATTTTCAATATATTCCCGACAATAAATAATAAATTTTAACCAATTAACCAAACAGAAGCGAGTTATTATCCAACCAAGATTATCTGGACAGGATCTGGGATCAGGTCTCAGTCGGGGCGTGTATCCGGATTTGGACATGACCGGGAAGGAGCCTGGATAAGGGCGAGGGTTCAAGGACTTAGAGGCCCGGGTCCTGCGGAGCCTGGGTTAAAGGGGAAAAGGGATCGTTTTTACGCGGTTGGAGCGTTAGAAAAGGAGGAAAAATCATGCGAAGGGATTTGTGCTTTTTTTCCAAGGTCTTGGTTGCTTCAGCGGTGATGGCCTTTTTGTTTGCTGGGACGGCTCCGGCCTCGGCCAAGGAACCGATCAAGATCGGGCTGATTGGAGCTTTGTCGAGCTCCTACGGCGCAAGCAACCAAAAAGTCCTGGAGATCAGCGTCGAGGACGTCAACAAGGCCGGTGGGATCTTGGGTCGGCCGGTCGAGCTGGTGGTCGAGGACTGGAAGCGCCAGGTTCCATTGGCCGTTGCCGCCTACAAGAAACTGGTCATGACCGATAAATGCAGCCTGGTTTTCACAGAGGGTACCGAAGGGACCACGGCCTGCGCCGAGGTGGCATCCCAGCTCTTCCCGGATTATCCCCATCTCCAGTTCTGTTTCTGGACGGCCAATGAGACGGTGACCGACCGGGTGGTGGAACAATACGACAAATTCAAGTTCCTGTTCCGGGTCTATACCAACACGGCGGATTCATTCGATCCAGGAATGGAGCAAGCGGCCATGTTCACGGATATGATCAAGACCAAGAAAATGGCCCTGATCATGGAGGATATCGGCTGGACGCAGCCATACTGGGAAGGGATCCCGGGGCGGCATCCGACTCTCAAAGAGCACTTTGAAAAGGCAGGCATCCAAGTGGTCTATCATGCCAAAAGCTCGATCAGTGAAAAGATGTTTCTTCCCATGTTGGAGAAATGCGCAGCCTCGGGCGCGGACACCATTTTCTGGATCACGGGGTATACGGACACGGTGGCCCTGGCCAAGCAGTGGGCCACATCATCCGCGAAGGACCTGGATATCGTGATGATGAGTGGATTTGTGAGCTATGCCGCCTTCTATAAGATGACAGGTGGTGCGGCCTTAGGCGTCGTAGCCTTGAACCCGGAAGTGGAGATTGCATTCACGGAGAAGTCCGGCCCGTTTTTCGAGAAACTTCGGGCAAGGAAAGCCGGGCTTCTGGCTTCCACCTACGGGGCCTGCGACGGCCCGTTTATCTTTAAGAACGCGGTTGAAAAGGCGGGGGCCATGGATATGAACAAGGTCATCAAGGCACTGGAGACGGGGGAATTCCAGCATGCCTTTTGGAAGTGGAAGTTCGACAAGCGCCACGAACCGGTCAAAGGCTATCCATACTACCCGAACATTTGGGGCCAGCACCAGGGTCCGGATAAGTACAGGGTTGTCTTCCAAGAAGATATCAGGAAGCTTGCCAACCCCGATCAGCGGTTTATGCCGGTCAAGGAGCTGCGGAAGAAGGCTGGGAAATAGACAGGGCCTTATTCGCCTTCGCCGGGAACCTCTGTAGCTTCTTCAAGCGAAGCGGAAATCCCCGTTCGAGCATGGACTGCGGGGAGCTTCATTCCTCGCGGATACCATGATGTTTGAATGAGATAGGAAAACGGAAAGCGTCCACGAATGGAGACGATTGAATTCATTCTCGTGTATGCCCTGATCCTGGGTTCGCTTTACCTCCTCATGTCGCTGGGCTTTTCCCTTGTCTGCGGCGTCCTGCGGATCTTCCACCTGGGGTACGGAGTGATCTTCGTTTTGGCCGTCTATGGGGTCTGGATGTTCATGAACGATCTGGGCACAGGCATGTTGCCGGCCCTGATCGGGATGTTCGTCATCCAGATCCTCTTTACCCTGGGAGTCGTCTACTACATCATCGTCAAGCGATACGTGGAGCAGGAGGAGATTCTCCTTACCTCCCTCCTGCTTGTCGCCCTCGTCATTGAAGAACTGATCAACCATCTATACCCGGTCACCGCAGGCGTCAATATTCCCACCACGATTCTTTCCGGGGTCACCAAGGTCGGCGCGGCCACGATTCCGAATCAGATGTTTGTCGTGGCCGCCCTGGCGGCCATGATTACCTCGGCCTTTGTTCTTTTTCTTCTCAAGACGCGGTGGGGATACATCATTCGTGCTGTGAGCCAGAGTACCCGGTCGGCCCGGTTGATGGGAGTCAAGGTGGAGCGGGTTTATGCGGTGGCGCTGGTTCTTTCCATCATCCCTCCTACCGTTTGCATTCTGGTCATCTCGCCCATCTGGTCCATCGAGCCCTACCTGGGGACACCCTTCTTGGAGACGGCCATCCTGGTGAGCATCCTGGGAGGTCTTGGGAACCTGCGGGGAACGGTGATTGCCAGTTTCATTGTGGGACTGGTGGCTTCATCGGTGGCCTTCCTCATCAACCCCAGGCTCGTGGGCCTGGCCATTCTGGTCATGGTCTTTTTTGTGTTGGTTTTCCGTCCGGAAGGCATTGCGAGAAGTGAATCGTTATGGTGAGATTCGAGCACAAGCGCGCCGAGTTGGTCATCTGGCTGGGCGACCTGAAACTGGGATGGAGCATTGAGCCGAGATACTGGCGAAATCCCCTCCTGGGAATGGCCCTTTTGGCTATGCTGCCGCTGGCTTTCAGCGGAAGGCCCGATTTTTTGACGCTCATCACCACCGCGAATGCCTTTGCATGCATCGCCATGCCGCTGGCCTGGCAAATGACCGGCACGGGCCGTCTCAACTTTGGCCCCCAGCTATTTGTCGGCATCGGCGGGTACACGGCGGCGCTGATCAGCGTCCACTGGGGATGGGGCCCCTGGGCCACTCTTCCTATGGCCGTTTTGGTGGGGTTGTTCTTCGCAGCCCTTTTCAGCCCTCTGACCACCTTGGCCAAGGGGCTCTATTTTTCTCTGATCACCCTGGTCCTACCCCTCATTTTTCTGGAGCTGACCTATTACTTCACCGGGATTTTCAAGGGGGAAACCGGGCTGTTCGGGATCGCTCCCCTGGTGAACCTGGGTCGCATTAAGACGAACTATATCGTGTCTGCCTATATGTCTTTGGTTTTGCTGATGGTCTTCCTCTTCGTTGTATTTCGGATCATGCAATCGCGCTACGGGCTCTATGCTGCGGCGATCAACGACGACGAGGAGATCGCAGAAGTGATGGGTCTCAACATCAATGTATGGAAAGTGATCTGTTTCACCATTACCTCGGTCATGATCGCCGTGACCGGGTGGTTTATGGCCCATTACTTCGGCACCTTTGCAGGGGTGACCTTTCTGCCCCTGCCCTTCATGCTCAAGATCCTGCTGGTGGTCATGATCGGAGGCAGGGGCGGCATTTACGGCGCCATTTACGGTGCCTACTTCGTGGTCATCCTGGAGAAGCTCCTGACTGTGATTGGCCCCACCTCTCATTTCCTTTTCCCGCTGATTCTGTTGATCCTGCTTTTCGTTCTACCGGAAGGTATTTACGGCATGATCCGGCGACACCGGTACAGGGAGTACTACCCGACGATCCGTGTCCGCCGAAGATAGGGGCGAGATTGGGACGATCCGCGTTTTCGAGGTGAGAATAGATGCTGCTCGAACTGAAGAACGTGAGCAAGTCCTTCGGCGGTTTGAAGGCGGTAGCGGACGTGAGCCTGTCCGTGGAAAAGGGAGAGATCGTGGGCCTGATCGGCCCGAACGGTGCGGGCAAGACCACGCTCATGAACCTGGTCTGCGGGGTATACAGGCCGAGCGAAGGTCAAGTTCTATTCGATGGCCTCGATGTGACTGGTCTGCGCCCCCACCGAATCTGCCGGGCCGGAATCAGCCGAACTTTTCAGATCCCGCGCCCGTTCCCGGACCTGACCGCGCTGCTCAATGTGGCGGTGGCCGTGCTCTGCGGCAAACCCCGGCCCCGTATGGGTTTCGGGGATGCCCTTCTGGATGCCTCTCACTGTCTCGAGTTCGTGGGTCTGTTCGGGAAGCGGAATATTTTGGCCAGGGACTTGACCCTATTTGAGCTGAGGGCTCTGGAGCTGGCCCGGGCTTTAGCCACCACGCCAAAGCTGATCATGATCGACGAAGTCATGGCCGGGTTGAATCCCGGAGAATCGTCGCGGGCTGTGCGGCTGATTCGCAAGATCATCGAGGAATATCACGTGACCGTCGTCTGGATTGAACACGTGATGAAGATCATCATGGAGGCGACCGATCGGGCCGTGGTGCTCCACTACGGCGAGGTCATCGGTTCCGGACGACCCGCGGAGGTCGCCAACGACCCGAAAGTCATCGAAGCCTACTTGGGAGAGAAGATTGCTCAAGGTTGAAGGAATCAGTGTTGCCCACGGCATCATAGAGACCATCCACAATGTGGGGTTTCGGGTCGAGGAGGGGGAACTGGTCGCCCTTCTCGGGGCTAACGGGGCCGGCAAGAGCACGGTCCTGATGACTCTCTCCGGCCTGCTCCTACCCAAGTCCGGTTCCATCCATTTTCTGGGCCGGCCCATCACGGATGCTCCGGCCAGCGATCGGTTTGCATCCGGATTGATCCAGGTGCCGGAAGGTGGGGAGATTTTCCCTTACATGACTGTAAAGGAGAATCTGTTCATGGGAGCGGCGTGCCGGCCCGAGGCATGGGAGGCCAAGACCGATGCCCTGGAACGGATCTACGAGGTCTTTCCCGCCCTCAAAACGCGGGCCGATTATCAGGCCCGGCTTCTGAGCGGTGGGGAGCGCCAGATGTTGGTCCTGGGGCGAGGGCTCATGTCCCATCCCCGACTCCTGATGATTGATGAACCCTCCTTGGGATTGGCACCGATCGTCCTATTGGAAATCTACCGGACCATGGCGGTAATGCGCGAGGAGGGGGTTACCATCCTGCTCTCCGAGCAGAACGTCCAGCAGGCACTAAGGATTGCCAGTCGTGGGTACGTGCTGGAGAACGGCCGAATTACCCTTGAGGGCCGGACCGAAGAGCTCATGGAGAGCGAACATATCAAGCGGGCCTATCTTGGCTTATAGAGGAGGAGACATTGGGGGCGGATTATTTCTCCTTTACCCATCATCTCTTTGATTCCGCGAAAACATCCGAGAAACCGGAAGCCCTGGAAGGCATCCGCGTCCTGGACCTGGCACGGGTCATTTACGGCCCCATGGTCTCCAAGTGGTTGGCACTTTTCGGGGCTACCGTGATCAAGGTGGAGGAGCCGGACTTGGGCGACGACTGGAGGACAGGGTCGTACTGGGCCAAGTACTGGAAAGACTCCTGTCCCTATTTCCAGTCCCTGAACCCCAACAAATATTTTGTGGGGATCGACCTGAAAAAGAAGCGAGGCAAGGAGCTTTTGATGGAGTTGGCCCGGCAGTCGGATGTGGTGGTGGAGAATTATCGGGCCGGCCTGGCCGAGGCCTGGGGAATAGGATACACCAGCATCAAAGAGGTGAATCCCGGGATCATCTATATCAGTTGTTGCGGTTACGGCCAGTGGGGGCCCCTGCGGTTTTTCCCCAGCTGGGACCTCATTGCCCAGTCCATGTCGGGGGTAGCCCGTTTGACCGGATTTCCGGGGCAGCAGACCTTTAAACTGAATGATTATTACGGCGATTTTTTTCCAGGGCTCCTCGGCGCCATCGGTGTGCTGGCCGCCCTGAACTTCCGGGAACGCACGGGCGAGGGGCAGTTCATCGACATGGCCCAGGCCGAGGCCCTGATGCGGACCATGCACAACTGGATTTATATGAGTGTCACCGGAGAGGACCTGAAACGGACCGGGAACTTTGACCCGACCATGGCGCCTTCGGGCATCTTCAGAACCAGCGACGGAAGGTTTATCTCCGTGGCCGTCGCTACGGACGGACAGTTTTCGGCGCTGGCCGAGGCCATGGGTCGGCCGGAACTGGCCCGTGAGGTTCGATTCTCCGGGGTCGAGCAGCGGCTGAAGCCGGAACATGCCGAAGAGATCAACGCCATGCTCGGAGACTGGATCGCCACGCGGACCGAGGACGAAATCATGGATCTCGCCCGGAAAAAGGGCTTCCCGGCCGCCCCGGTTAAGGATGACTGGGAGCTCGTCAATGACAAGTGGAGAAGGGAGCGGGGCAGCCTGGTGGATTTTGACGACGAGATGTACGGTCGCGGGACCTGGGTCGGTCCCGCGGTGGCCCTGGAGAAGACGCCCGGCAGGTTGAAGACCCTGACCCGTCCCATCGGGTACCATAACCGCTACGTGCTGAAGAAATATCTGCGGCTATCCGAAGAGGAGATCCAGAAGCTCGAACGGGATCGGGTCATCGGCTACTGGGTAAACCGGGTGGGACTGAGGCCCCCGGCTTACTGGGAGGCAGATCGGGATCCCGTTTTCAACTATCAAGGAGAAGCGGAAGAATGACAGAAGGCAGAGAAAGGCCGCAAGTCTATTCCAAGCACATGGTGGGGCGGCAGACTCAGGAGCACCTGGCCCGCTTCGACCGTATGCTGAAAGAGATGATGGGCTCCGCCGAAGGCAAGCCAGGGAGCATTGAAGGGGTCCGGGTGATCGAAGTGGGCGAGGCCAATTTCCCGTCCATCATCTGCGCGGCCATGCTGGGAGAGCTTGGCGCCGAGGTGGTCAAGGTGGAACCCCCGGGCGGGGATCCGGCACGCAAAGTGACGCCTCACGGGGTTTATACGGGTGGGGTCGGATTGCCCTTTTTGATGGAGGCCCGGAACAAGTACCACGTGATCCTGGATCTGGAACAGGAGGCGGATCGGGAGAAATTCAGGATTCTGGCTGGGCAGGCCGATCTGGTCATCGACGGCCTCAGGCCCGGGCGAATGGACGAGCTGGGGATTGGATACCGTCAGCTCAGAGAGCTTCATGGGGGACTGATCTATCTGGCCATCTCCCCATACGGGCATTTCACTGACAAGGCTCAGCAGGAGCAAAATATCCCGGACACGGACTTGACCGCCCAGTCTGCCTCCGGTTATCCCTCGATCACCGGCGACCCTGAGGCGCCGGAACCCTTCAACTTCCCTCTGCGGGCGGGGATTTGGGCGGCTTCCTATATGAGTGCGGCCCTGGGTGTGGCAGGCACCTTGACCGCCTTGATCTACAAACAGAGGACAGGGAAGGGCCAGATGGTGGATGTGGCCACAAATGACGCCATTTCTGCCTGGCAGGGGTTTTCGCTGGTCTGGGGCTTCACCAATGAGATGCCCCGGGTCCGGGTGGGCAACTTTGACTGGTGCCTTTTCCCCTACGGATATTATGAGGCCAAGGACGGGTATGTCACTGTGGCCGCGGTCTCGGATGCGGATTTCCGGGGGCTGCTGAAGATCCTGGGCCGCTGGGACCTGGAGGACGACTGGCGGTACCTGTTCGATAGATTGACCACAGATGTGGATATCCTCCGGGAACTGGAGAAAGAAATCAAGGGAGAGATCGCCAAGCATACCCGGGACGAGTTGCTCCAGAAGACTCTCCAATACAGCGCCAAGGCGGCCCGTGATCGGCTGCGGGGCCGGGGGTTTCCTCTGGTGGTTAAAACCCTCTCGCCCGCTGAGGTCCTCAAAGAGAGACACTGGGAGGTTCGTGGGTCCTTTGCGGAAGCGGAGGACCCTGAAGGAAGAAAGGTCAGGATTCCGGGTCCCGTGCCCAAGATGTCCGAATCGCTGCCGCGAGTAAAATGGGTGAGATGCCGTCTCGGCGAGGACAATGACCAGGTTTTCGAAAAATACGGTCTGATGGAAAAAAATCAAAAGGACTAAGATTCCCTGGGAACGTTACCTGATGCCGATCGATAAAAGGAATGCACCCAAGCCCAGTTCGGATCAACCCTTCTCCCGCCAAATGGTGGCTCCCAGGTTCTTGAATTTCTCCTCCAGTGCCTCGTACCCCCTGTCCAGATGATAAATGCGGTGCACCTCCGTTCTTCCCGCCTGGGCCGCCAGGCCGGCCAACACGAGGGATGCACTGGCTCTCAAGTCCGTAGCCATGACCGGCGCGGACAGGAGGCGATCTTTTCCCCTGACGAGGGCCTGGCTTCCGTTGATTTCGATGTCCGCGCCCATTCTTCTCAATTCGCTCACGTGAATGAATCTATTTTCGAAAATGGTTTCCCTGATCATGCTCCAACCGTTGGCGATGCACATCAGCGTCATGAACTGCGCCTGCAGATCTGTGGGAAAACCAGGGTAGGGCATGGTTCTAATATCCACACTTTCGATGACCTGGGGCCCCTTGACGAGCACTCCGTCTTCCGCTTCCTGAATCTCCGCTCCTGCGGACACCAGTTTTTCCATGAGGGCCCTGAGGTGCTCCGGACGGCAACCCTGAACCCTGATTTGCCCCCGGGTGATCGCCGCCGCGATCATGAAGGTTCCAGCCTCAATTCTGTCCGGGATGATGGTGTGTTCCACCGGCTTCAGTTCGTCCACACCACGAATCACGATGGTATCCGTCCCATCCCCTTCGATGTGCGCACCCATCTTTCGCAGCATGTTCGCGAGATCCTGGACTTCGGGTTCTTTCGCCGCATTTTTTAAAACGGTTCGACCCCGTGCCGTCACGGCGGCCATCATGATGTTTTCGGTGCCTGTGACCGTGGGGATATCGAAAAAAACGTGGGCCCCCTTCAATTCGTCTGCGCGCGCCTTTACGTAGCCGTGCTCCAGGGATATATCCGCACCCATGTCCGCCAGGGCTTGCAAATGGAAGTTCACAGGCCGTTCGCCTATGGCACAACCTCCGGGGAGGGAAATCCTCGCTTTTCCCAGTCGCGCCAGAAGCGGGCCGAGCAGGACGATAGAGGCCCGCATGGTTTTCACCAGCTCATAGGGTGCCTCACAGGAACTCAGGTTGTCGGAGTTGACTTCCAGCGAATCTCCATTTTGGCGAAAAGCCACTCCCAGCTTGAACATGATTTTTTTAATGGTTTCGATATCCCTCAAACGGGGGATGTTGTGCAACTGATGCCACCCTCCCGTGAGAAGACTGGCGGCAACGATCGGCAGCGCGGCATTTTTTGCACCGCTCACCTGAACGGCCCCTTGTAGCCGATTGCCCCCTTCAATGACGATTTTATCCATGCTTCAGCCCCTATCTCCTATAGATTGGAGACCTGTAGATCCAAAAGACATTGACCTAAGAATCCAAACCTTTATCATATCTCAAAGACTCCTTAGATGCACCATGAATTCCTTGCCCTGGGGGTTCTAATGAAACTTTCATGCTTTTCATTCCCCCCATGGGCAGGTTTCAAATCTCGGTGAAAGAAAACTCCTACCTCCGGCAGGGAGTGGCTGATGAGTTTCAACGTGATAAAATGTGCGCTATTCTTGGTGGGTAATTCGCCCAGGGTCATTCCTCAGAGGGAATGGAGGTTTTCCGCGCCATGGCTAAGAGAGGTATAGGGGAATGAAATTTGTGGCCGATTCAATGCTGGGCAAGCTGGCCAAATGGCTCAGGGTGCTTGGCTATGATACCCATTACCAGAGCCATTATGAAGGGGGCGAAATTGACCGGCGGGCAGCGGAAGGCCGGGTGCTTTTGACACGACACAGGGAGACCGCGGAGCGCGTTGCCGGTGCCATTTTCCTTCATGGGGATCGTATTGGAGAGCAGATGGGCGAATTAAAGGGAAAAATGCTTTTGAACCCCGATCCTACAACGTGGTTCAGCCGCTGCCTGATATGCAATGTGGTCCTGGAGCAGGCTCGGAGTGAAGAGGCGCGAGAAAATGTGCCTGAGTATATCTTCCACCAGAGTCTCTCCGCCATCCGAACCTGTCCTGTTTGCGGGCGTTACTACTGGCCGGGCAGTCACAGGACAAGAATGTTCTGCCAACTCGATCAATGGGGGTTTTCCATAGAAACTGCCGGAGAAGTCCCTTGATCCGTCTCTCTCGGCTCAACAAGGGTAGGTGATCAGGGCGTCATTCCATGGCTGTCTTGTTCAAGTCTCCGCAGAATCCCCTTGACCTTCCGACCCGGCAACGAGTAAAGAGGAGGAATGCTCTCCGTGACCCGGCTCGCTACCCGCTTGAAGAGGCCGCCCGTCGTTATGGGTTCCTTGGGTCCGAGGGGTCATTGCCTCAGGGAGGGAAATACCGCGAGGTGGACATGCCTGGATTAAGAGAGAAGCGATGCAGCCTGTCGGAGGCCGCCAGCCTGATCAAGGATGGCACCCGCATTGCGTTCGGTGGGATGTCCGTGCACAACCATCCCATGGCCTTCATCTACGAGCTCATCAGGAGGAGAATCCGGGACCTCACCATCGTCGGCCACGTAAGCGCCGACGATGTGGACATCCTGGTGGGGGCCGGCTGTGTAAAGAAAATTGAGATTTCCTACGTGGGATTGGAGGAGTTCGGGCTGGCGCCCAACTTTCGCAGAGCCGTCGAGAACGGTGAAATCGAACTGGCTGAGTATAGCGAGCCTGTGGCTTTCGAGCGGTTTCAGTGCAGTGCCCGAGGACAGTCCTTCTTTCCCACACGCGAGATGCTTGGAACGGACCTGCCCAAATACAATCCGGACATCAGGGAGATGGTAAGCCCCTTCGATGGCCGCCAATGCCATATCGTTCCGGCGGCGGATCCTGAGTGGGTGGTACTTCATGCCCCCATGGGCGACCAATACGGAAATGTCCTGTTTTTCCAAAACCGCCAGCTCCCGGAGGACTTGGATCTCATAGCAAGCCGGGCTGCTCGAAATTTGATCGTCACGGTGGAAGAGATCGTCGATCGGAATAAAGTCCTTCGACTGTCCCATCTGAACCAGATACCGAGATTCCGGACAACGGCTATCGTGGAGGTTCCCTACGGGGCGCATCCTTCATCGTGTCTGCAAGTATACGATAATGACAGAGAGCACCTGAAGATGTATGCCCGGGTGGCCCGAGATCCCGCCGAATTCAAGAAATACCTGGAAAAATATGTTCACGGCGTGAAATCCCATATGGAATACCTGAACCTCATTGGACTTGAAAGACTGATGAAGATCAGACGGGTGGGAGGGAACCTCTGATGAACGCTGAATTTACCCGGTACGAGGTCATGGCGGCCGCCATATCCCGTGAACTCAGAGACTTCGAGAACTGGTTTATCGGTCTTGCCACCGGATCAACAACGATTCTCCTGCTGTCGCGGATTCCCATAGCGGGGATGGCCCTGGCCCAACATACCCATGCGCCGAACTCGTTTATCCTGGTGGCGGGATGGCTGATGAATCCAGTGCCCAGTGAAATCCCGACCGGCATGGAGAGTGAGTTCGGAACCCTCTTGCGTGATTGGAGATGCGAGGGCTGGGGCAACATCCTGCTTCGTGCCGCTTCTCCTGAGAGAGGAGAGATCCATGTGGGTTTCGGCTCCGCCGCCCAGGTGGATAAGTACGGGAACTGTAACATCGTGTGTCTCGGTGATTACCGCAAGCCAAAGGTGCGTCTCATAGGCCCCATCAACCAGCCAGGGCATTTCTCCCTTTTCGGAAGGGAGATCATCGTCATCGAACATGAGAAGAGAAACTTCGTGGACAAGGTGGATTTCATCTCCGGCGTCGGTTACCTGGACGGCCCGGGAGGCCGTGAGCGACTCGGCTTGATCGGTGGCGGGCCGTGTATCATTTTTACGGACAAGGCCATCTTTGACTTCGACCCGGACACAAAGCTGGCGAGACTCAAGTCCATCCATCCGGGGGTGAGTTTGAACGAAGTGATGGAGCACACGGGCTTTACGCACGACTACGTGCCGGATAGCGTTCCTGTCACCCCCTTACCCACGGATGAGGAGATCAGGCTGCTCAGGGAGGTCATTGACCCGAGGGGCGTGCTGCTGCCGCGTTGAATTGCCCGTGTGGAGGAACGCATCCCGCCTCGCACGGTGGATCCTCCCCACGGGATTCACCTCAACGTCGGGAAGATCGGGACCAGCGACCGGCTTTCCCGCGTCCTCGTCTCCTTTCCAGGTCAAATCAAGGTCTTGATCCACCATGCGTGAGTGATTTTCTTGATATGGATAAGAATCGAAAATAATATTGACACCGATATGAGTAACGTGCTAGTTAGCAAAATTGTGAACAAAATTAAAGAAGATCTTGGACTGAAGCGGATCGTTTCCTGATCCGTGAGAATCGATCAGTCCACGGGAAAAGCAGATCATTTCATGAGTCAAAGATGTTTTTCCTCACCCGCCTGGACTTATTGTCCGGAATCACGGGATTATGATGGCCTGTCTCATGATCAACATTGAAAGGAGGTAGGAAAATGGAAAGAAAAAAGTTCATGCTTCTTTTCGGGCTCTTGAGCGTGGTTTTTTGCTTCGCTTTTGTGGTTGTCATGGCGCCCGTCAATTCCGCCCTGGCCGAGTCACCTAAGGTCTCCTGGCGACTTCAGAGTGCCTATCCTCCCCCGGAGGAACTGTTTGCGGGGATTCCCGGCGCCTTTGGTCAAGCTGTAAAGCTGGCGAAAATGGTCGAAGAGGCGAGCAACGGGAATTTCAAGATCGAGGTGTACCCGTCAAGTGCCCTTTTCAAGACCCCGGAGCTTTTCGACGCCGTGAGCACCGGTGCCCTTCAGATGGCCTGGGCCGCGTGCTCTTACTGGGGGGGGAAAATTCCCGAGGCCATGGTCCAGCTTGGACTTCCCGGCTACATGGTCACCTACCAGCAGGCGAAAAAACTGGTCTGGGATACGGACTGGCTGAAGATTCTTCGGCCACACTACGAAAAGCAAAATGTGTATCTCCTCGCGGATACGGAGGTATCCCAGTACAACATGATCCTCAATACCCCTGTGCGTACCGTCGCCGACCTGAAGGGCAAGAAAGTGAGGGCCACCGGGACTTTTATGAAGGCGATGAAACTCTGGGGTGGGGTGCCCGTGAAGACGGAGCCTTCCGAGATTTACGTGGCCCTACAGAGGAAGACAATCGACGGAACCCTTTATCCTGCCTATTCCGGAATTACCTATAACCTCTTCGAAGTGGCCAAATACGCCACATGGCCTGGTTTGCTCGGACCCCTTCAAATCTCCATGATCGTGAACATGAGCGCTTATAAAAAGCTGCCCAAGGAGTATCAAAACATTCTCAACGAACAGGCCCGCAAATGGTCCCAGTGGTGTTACGATGTGAGGGGGCCCGCCGTGGACAAATATGTTCGAGAGCATGGCCCGAAAGACTACGGAGCGGTGATGATCGACTTCTCTCCGGAAGCGATCGACGAGTTCCTCAAACTCTGCGAGCCCATCTGGGCTGAATATGCTGCAAAAAGCCCGGACTGCGCGACGCTTCTGGAGCTTTTGAAGAAGGCCAAGAAGTTCTGAAATCCATTTTCGTGAAGGGGATGCCCGAAGAGGCATCCCCAGCCCGTTTATGAAAATGAAATTGGTCGGGAAAATTTTACATCTCATTGACCTCCTCAATGAATGGTTAGGCAGGGTATTTGCCTTTTTGATCGTCGCCCTGATGTTCTTGGTGGTCTTGGATACCTGCCTCAGGTATTTCTTCAACAGCCCCACCATCTGGGGGTTGGACGTCAGCGAAATGCTCCTGCTGGGGATTGTGTGCCTGGGGGGAGGCTACTGTCTTCTCCACGGGGGACACGTGAAAGTGGACATCCTTTATTCGCGATTCTCTCCAAGGAAAAGGGCCTTTATCGACCTCGTCACTCATTTCTTCTTGCTCATTTTATGTCTCGTCATTATTGAGTTCGGGGTAGAAACCGCCCGCAATTCCTACTCCTTAGGCGAGGTGAGCGTGGAGAGCGGCTGGGAATATGTGATGTGGCCCCTCTTAAGCCTCGTTCCTTTGTCCGGCATCCTTCTAGGACTTCAGGCTCTGGCCAAGTGGATCAGGGACCTGGTGATCGTCATCAAAGGTTCGGATGCGCTGGGAAGCAAGGTGGTCCGAGGAGAGGGGGGCTTGAGAGGATAGGTAGGGCGCATGGAACTCTGGATTGTCACGGTCTTATTCTTTGCTGCATTGATCCTTCTCATCATCTTCGGCCTTCCGATCGCTTTCAGCCTGGCAGGGGTTGCTATCCTCTTCAGTTTTTTCTTCTGGGGCCCAAAGAGCCTGCTGGTCATCTCTGCGGCGGTCCGCTCCGAGGGGATGAATTTCATCCTTATCGCCGTTCCCCTCTTTGTGCTCATGGGGAATATGCTGGAAGTTTCAGGGCTCGCCGACGATCTTTACGAGATGATGTATCGCTGGTTCCAGCGGGTTCCCGGCGGTTTGGCCTCGGGAACCGTTCTCATCTGCACCATATTCGCCGCCATGGCCGGAATCAGCGGCGTGGCCACCGTGACCATGGGGCTGATCGCCATTCCTGCTATGCTGAAGAGAGGATATTCCAGGTACCTCGCAGTAGGAACCGTTTCAGCGGGGGGCGCTTTGGGGATCCTGATCCCGCCCAGTGTCATCGCTATTCTCTACGGCTCCATAACGGGTGCCTCCGTGGGAAAGCTGTTTATGGGCGGTCTTTTGCCCGGAATCATCCTCGCGGCCATTTTCGTCGTCTACATCACGGTCCGGTGCGTCATCCAGCCCGAGATGGCACCGCCCCCTACCATGGAAGAGAGGTTTTCCTGGGGCGAAAAGCTCGCTTCCCTGAAAAGTCTCATCCTCCCCCTATTGCTGATTGCGCTGGTTTTGGGAGTGATCTATGCGGGGGTCTGCACACCCACGGAGGCTTCTGGAATAGGGGCCTTAGGCAGCCTGATATGCAGCGTGATCAACCGCACCCTCACTTGGGACAAATTTAAAAAGGCCGTTTGGCGATCCTTTAACGTCACCGTCATGTGTATATGGATCGTCATCGGAGCCAAATGTTTCACCTCCGTTTATATCGCCTGCGGGGCTTCCCGTTTCATGATCGAACTGGTCGGGAGCCTGGAAATTCACCCTTTGATGGTCATTGGTTTCATGCAGTTCATCTATATCCTTCTCGGGATGGTCATGGATCCCGCAGGAATGTGCATGATCACGGCCCCTGTTTTCGTCCCCATCGTGACGGCGCTGGGGTTTGATCCCATCTGGTTCGGGGTGCTTTTTATCATCAATTCCGAAATGGCCTATATCACGCCTCCCTTCGGATTCAATCTCTTCTACATGAAGGCGATCGTACCTCCTCACATCGGCATGGGGGACATCTATCGGTCCGTGATTCCCTTCGTCTTCTGCCAGCTTGCGTGTCTCATCATGGTCATGCTTTACCCGGCCATCGCCCTATGGCTTCCCTCCACCATGATCTAGGAGCCGTATGGGGCCATTCGAATCGATCGATCAGGTTCAAGCGGTGATCGATAAGGGCGGGTTTCGCGACGACTCCCGTTACCTTGCTCTTGGATGATGTTGAGGTGACAGATCGGGAATCGGCTCTCATTTCAGGCATGCGAGAAGCAAGAACCCGGCACCCGATCGTCGACGAGTCCAACGAGATCATTTCGTGTTTCCGGAGTCCTGGTTTCCTCCTGCATGGGGATCCCCTAATGGGGTCCCTGAACCGGAAGAGCGTCCCGAAGGCAAGAGAAGTCGATCTTGTTGACAGAGATGTAGGATCAAGCTATCATTCGCTTCCTCGGGGGGAACTGATTTCGGGGTCGCGTTCTCACGGATTGGAGGCATGAAGCCGGCATGGTTTCCCGGCGGAAAGGGGGGGGGCTTGAGTTGCCAGGCCATGGAAAAGGACTTGGAGACCGACGAAATGTCTCTGGACGAAAGGGCAAAAACCCCGACGACTCTGGTTGAACGATCTCTAGGGAGAGTTGAACGGTTTATCGTCATTGCCCTTCTAGCAATGATGGTCCTCGTGGTCTTCCTTGGCACAGTGGAACTCGCAGTTGTGATTGCGGAGGAGATGCTGAATCCCCCAAGATTTATTCTCCTCGATGTGAAGGAGTTGCTGACCATATTTGGCTTTTTCCTGATGATCCTGATCGGGCTGGAATTAATAGAAACCATCAAGACATATCTGATCGAAGACGCCCTTCGCGTTGAGGTTCTCTTTCTTGTGGGCATTATTGCGATCATCCGGAAAATCATCATTTTGGACGTCAAATCGTTGGACCCCTTGATCCTGATCGGTATTGCAGCAGTGATCGTGGCGCTTTCCGTGGGATACTGGGTGCTTAAGAAGGTGCTGGATCAGAGAAACAAAAAATCCGAACCGAGAGATCTCGGCTTTCGTTAAATCGGCACCAAGGAAAGGAGAAGTTGAAATGAAAAGCGCAAGAATACTGGTCGTCTTGGCTCTCGCGGTCAACCTTTTTTCTGCCTGTGCTCACTACGGGGATGCAACCATTGCCCTATCCCCTGTTGCACCGGTTTTCGACCGGATTTTGAAGAAGGGAGAGTTGGTGGTGGGTACAGCCGGCAGCATGCCTCCCTTCAACATGACCACCATGGATGGGAAAGTCATCGGTTTTGAAGCGGATTTGGCCGGGTACATTGCCGACGCTATGGGCGTCAAACTGAGACTCGAACTCATGCCCTTTTCAGAGCTCCTACCGGCCCTCGAGGCCGGCAAGGTCCACATGATTCTTTCCAGCATGACCATGACCCCGGAGCGAAACCTCAGGGTGGCCTTTGTGGGTCCGTATTTCATTTCAGGCAAGGCCGTCCTTACCAAAATCGAGACCATCGCTTCCATTAAGGATTTTTCAGAGATTGACCATCCCAAAATCACCCTGGCCGCAATCAAGGGATCAACGAGCCAGGCCTTTGTGGAAGAGGTTTTGCCCAAGGCCAAACTCGTGACCACCAAGGATTACGATGAAGCCGTGCAGATGGTCATCCAGGGGAAGGTCCACGCCATGGTTGCCGATTATCCCATTTGCGTGATATCCGTCTTTCGCTATCCCGGCAAAGGACTTCTTTCCGTGGTCGATCCCTTCACCTATGAACCTATCGGCATCGCCGTGCCACCGAACGATCCTCTTCTGGTCAACTGGCTCCAGAATTTTCTGGACACCCTCGAGGGTAGCGGGGAGCTGGAAAAGCTGAAGGCGGACTGGTTCGAGGACGGTTCGTGGATAAGGGAACTGCGTTGAAAAGGATCGAGAGCCCCGGGGAGTCCGGTCATCGAACTGTGAAGAGCGCTGAGTGTTCTCCCCCACGATTCGATTCAAGTGGGAAGGCGGTTTTTCTCCAGCCCGGAAAGGCTCTCATGAGACTTCTTGGTTTAGAGTTCCCCGCGCTTGCTCCCGCGCAGTGCTCGTCCAGTTGTTGAGTTGAAATGCAATGAAAATTCCCCGTTGAACAATTTCTGCACAATCTCCCGCCCACTTTCCCTCTCAAAATCCTGGAGTCAAGCCCCCACGCCCTGAAAGGCGGGCGGAAGGATCATGTCCATTGGGAATTCACAGAATCATGCTGCGCAGGCTGTCCAAGTGTGGTAAGCTTAAAAAGATAGTTTTCTTCCAAAATCATTGGCGATTCGGCGGAGGAGAGATCCATGGTCGTGATCGGTGTGGATACGGGAGGCACGTTTACGGACTTGGTGTTCAAAGACGGAGACTCGTGGGGTGTCCACAAGATCCTTTCCACGCCTCTTAATCCCGCCATGGCCGTTTTACAGGGATTGCGGCATGTAGCCGATGGCAAGAGGAAACAGATCGTCCACGGATCGACGGTTGCCACCAACGCCATTCTGGAGAGAAAGGGGGCCAAAACAGCGCTGATCACGAACCGGGGTTTTGAAGATCTGCTGGAGATCGGGAGGCAAAGTCGGAGCAGACTCTATGATCTTCACTACAGGAAGGAACCCCAGATTGTTCCTTCTCACTTGCGATTTGGAACGAGGGGGAGGGTTGTTCACACGGGCGAAGAAATCGAGCCGCTGGATGAGGCAGAAGGGCGTGAAATCGTCCGGCGCCTAAAGGATCTGGATGTGGAATGCGCGGCTGTCTGTTTTCTATTTTCATTCTTGAATCCCTCCCACGAGCGGAAGATGGGAGAGACCCTGGAAACGACGGGCATTGCGTTCTCTCTTTCTCACCAAATCCTTGCTGAATTCCGTGAGTTTGAACGAATCTCCACCACCGTGCTCAATGCCTATGTCCAGACCAAAATGCAGCATTACCTCGGATGGCTGATGAGCGAGTTGGACCAACATGATCGTCTGTCCGTCATGCAATCGAACGGGGGCAGCATCTCCGCCGAAACCGCCATGAAGGAGTCGGTGAGGACCATTCTCTCCGGCCCGGCCGGAGGCGCCGTGGGTGCTTTTGAGGTGGGGAAAGCGGCAGGATACACCAAGCTCATCACCTTGGATATGGGGGGAACCTCCACCGATGTTTCCCTCATTGACGGTGCCCTCTCCCTTGCGCTTGAATCCAGGATCTCCGACTACCCGATCAAAGTTCCCATGATCGACATCCACACCGTGGGAGCTGGAGGCGGCTCCATTGCTTCCATGGATGCGGGGGGATCTCTTAAGGTGGGCCCCGAGAGCGCAGGGGCAGACCCCGGTCCCATTTGTTACGGTAGGGGGGAGCGGATCACGGTGACCGATGCCAATCTTTATCTTGGAAGAATGATCCCTGAACATTTTCTTGGCGGGCGCATGAGACTCGAGACGGAAAGACTGGATCAGGCCTTTACACGAATGGCGAAAGAGGCGGCGGGTCTTTGTCCATTGGAACTTGCCGAAGGGGTGCTGGCGGTGGCCAATACGACTATGGAGAAGGCTATCCGGGTAATCTCCGTTGAAAGGGGTCATGACCCCGGGGAATTTGTCTTGTTTTCTTTTGGGGGTGCGGGAGGAATGCACGCGCCTTTTCTCGCCAAGCTCCTGAACATTCCGAAGGTTTTGATTCCGCCAAATCCGGGTATCCTTTCCGCCTTGGGAATGCTCCTGGCCGATGTGATCAAGGACTATTCTCTCACCGTTATGAAAAGGCAGTTCGATGCTTCCAGCGAGGAACTGTCCGGATCTTTCCTCGCACTTGAACAGAGGGCGATCCAGGACCTCGCCAGGGAGGGGATTGCGGAAAAGAATGTGATCCTCGAAAGGTCCCTGGATATGCGTTACGAAGGACAGTCCTATGAAATCATCGTTCCTTTTGACGGGGACCCTGTAGGAAACTTCCATCGCCTTCATGAAAAAACCTACGGGTACCGGAATGAGCATAAGAGTGTTGAAATTGTCAATATTAGGCTCCGCGCGCGAGGGATTCCTGAGAGGCCGCGGCTTAAAAAAGCGCGAACCCATGGTGGGGAGGTTCCCACGGATGCAGTGTTAGGAGAGTGCCAGGTGGTTTTCGACCGAAAATACTGCAAGGCCAAGATTATCGCCAGGGAAAAGCTTTTGCCGGGCAATAAGATATCGGAGCCTGCCATCCTTGTGGAGTATTCTTCGACCATCGTGATTCCGCCCTTTGCAACAGGCTTTGTGGACGAGTTCGGGAACGTGGTTTTGGACTTGGCAGGTGATTGATCGCGGGTTCCGAGTATTGCGTGCCGGCTGCCGGGATGCGGATGGAGTGACCATTTGACCATTAAACCAATGAACCAATTGACCCATAGGATGTTGTGGGTGAACGAATGCTCCGGGTGAATCCAATCCTCTTGGAGGTTTTCAAGAACCGGTTTTCCTCCATTTCGGAGGAAATGGGGGTCACACTGAACCGAACCGCCTTCTCACCAAATATAAAGGAGAGACGCGACTTCTCCTGTGCGGTTTTTGACATGGAGGGCGACATGATCGCCCAGGCCGCACATATTCCGGTTCATTTGGGCTCCATGCCCATGTCGGTGAAGGCGGCCATCTCCAACGTCTCTTTGGAGGAAGGAGATATGGTTATTCTGAACGACCCCTTCAAGGGAGGGACCCATTTGCCGGACGTCACCATCGTGGCACCCGTGTTCGCCGGGAGTCCCGAAAAAAACCCCTCTTTCTACGTGGCAAACAGGGCCCATCATGCGGACGTGGGCGGTATGAGTTCCGGTTCCATGCCGCTGTCCACGAACATTTTTCAGGAAGGGATCATCATCCCTCCGCTCAAAATTGTTGAAAAAGGGGCCATTGACCGGAAAATCATGGCGTTTTTTCTAAACAATGTGCGAACTCCGGTGGAACGAGAGGGGGACTTTTCCGCCCAGATCATGGCGAACATCACCGGGGTGCGAAGGACCCTGGAACTCGTGGAGAAATACGGGCTGCAACCCGTTCATTTTTACGCCAGAAGCCTCATGGACTATGCGGAGCAGATGACCCGGAGAACGATTGAGGAACTACCGGAGGGCGTCTATTCCCATGAGGATTTCATGGATGATGACGGCCTGGGCCACGAAAGGATCAGGCTCCACGTTTCCATCCGTATATCCGGGGATGAAGCGGTCCTGGATTTCAGGAAATCCGAACCCCAGGTAAACGGCAGCATAAACGGAGTGTACGCCATCACCCTCTCGGCAGTCCTTTATGTTTTCAGGGCACTGGTTTCCAAAGACATCCCCACCAATGCAGGCTGTCTGAGGCCGATTCGCGTTCTGACCGACAAGGGGACCGTCGTGGATGCCCAATTTCCCGCTGCGGTGGCAGGAGGAAATGTGGAGTTGTCCCAGCGGATCGTTGACGTGGTCCTTGCCGCGCTTGCCAAGGCTTTGCCGGGCGCGATTCCGGCCGCCAGTCAGGGTACCATGAACAACGTGAGCATTGGCGGGATAGATCCCCGGAGCGGCAAACCCTTTACCTATTATGAGACCATCGGTGGAGGTATGGGGGCGGGCGCTGAAGACGATGGCGAGAGCGCCGTTCACTCCCATATGACCAATACACTCAATACGCCCATTGAGGCCTTGGAATACAGTTATCCTTTTTTGGTTACGGAATATTCCATCCGGAGGGGCTCGGGGGGGAGGGGATTTCACCGGGGTGGGGACGGCATCGTACGGGAAATTCGGCTCCTTTCCGATGCGGAGGTCACGGTTCTTTCAGAAAGAAGGAGAATTCCACCCTATGGTCTTTTCGGCGGCAAGCCCGGAAACCTCGGAAAGAACATCATTTTGCGCTCCGGGAGGCCAAGGGAGCAACCGGGAAAATTTTTCACTTCCCTGAAGAAAGATGACGTGATTCGAATCGAAACGCCCGGAGGGGGAGGTTACGGCGAAGAAGGGCGGTGAGGTGAAACAGGTGAATGAGACCGGGAAAGGGACTCGTGCTCGGGGTAAAAAGAGCGACCATTCAAAGAACGTTAATAGGAAAGGGCCAAAGCGCCCCGAAGAATCTGAGCGGAAATACAACCAGCTGATCTTTCGTGACTGGTGCAAGGCCTGTGGCATTTGCGTCGAATTTTGCCCCAAAAAAGTGATCGGACGGGATCCGACCGGCGCGCCGGTGATCGAGCGTCCCGATGATTGCGTGGGTTGCCGGTTTTGCGAGCTGCATTGTCCTGACTTCGCCATCACGATCGAAGAACGTCTTCCTGAGGGGGCGGGGATTTCCGATGAGCAACAGAGGGTCGAAAAATAGGCGCCTCATGCAAGGAAATGAGGCTGTTGTGGAAGGAGCCCTGGCGGCGGGTTGCCGGTTTTTTGCAGGGTATCCCATTACGCCCGCCTCGGAGATCGGCGAGATTTTCTCCATCCGCCTTCCCCAGGTGGGGGGGACGTTTATCCAGATGGAAGACGAAATCGCCAGCATGGGCGCCGTCATTGGGGCTTCCTTAGCCGGGGTGAAAAGCATGACAGCCACCAGCGGGCCCGGTTTCTCGTTGCTCCAGGAAAACCTGGGTTTCGCCTGTATTGCCGAAGTGCCCTGCGTCGTGGTGAACGTGATGCGGGGGGGGCCCAGCACGGGCCTTCCCACCCACCCCTCCCAAGGGGATGTGATGCAGGCCAGATGGGGAACACACGGGGATCATCCGATCATCGTTCTGGCCGCATCCACGGTGGAGGATTGTTTTCATCTCACCATTCGGGCCTTCAATCTCTCCGAGAAATACCGTGTTCCGGTGATCGTCCTCTCCGATGAACTGGTGGCACATACCCGTGAGACGGTCACCTTGCCCCCCGAGGAACAAATTGAAATCTTCGATCGCATCAAACCAAGCATGCCTCCCGAGTGGTATATCCCCTATCAGGATAACAGCCGGGGGGTGCCTCCCATGGCCGCCTTTGGAGAGGGGTACAGGTATCATGTCACGGGTTTGATCCATGATGTGCGCGGTTTCCCCACCGAGCGAACCGACGAGATCAAGCCGTTTATAAGCCGTCTGTTTCGCAAGATCACCCAGGGGTTCGCTGAGATTCAGATGACCAACACTTTTATGATGGAAGATGCGGAAGTGGCGGTGATTGCTTACGGGTCTGTGGCTCGATCGGCTCAACGGGCGGTGATCGCAGCCCGTGAGCAGGGTATCAAGGCAGGCATGATGAAACTGATGACCCTGTTTCCCTTTCCTCGTAAGGCGGTGGAGCCGGTATTGAGTCAGTGCCGGGCGGTCCTGGTCCCGGAGATGAACATGGGCCAAATCAGTAGGGAGGTGAAGCGGGTCAGTCAAAACACGACGCAGGTGGTGAAGTATAATCGGATTGACGGTCAGGTCATCACCCCCGATGAACTTTGCCGACAACTCATGGTGATGGGGAAATCCTCGGGTTTTTTGTCAACCTGAGTTTGCTTCGATGGGCAAATTCTTTTCTCTCGGCATGAAGTCCTGAAGGCATAAATTCGTCACCGGGTGATTGAATCGAAGGACCAAGGAGGAAAGGATGCCGCAGGAAGTGACCAAGCTCATACACAAATACCTCCGCCATGACAAGAAGTTCCCGCACCTGTGGTGCCCGGGCTGCGGGAATGGAATTGTCCTGGGGGCGCTCATTCGCGCCATAGATCGGCTCGGTCTCGAAAAAGACGAAATCGTGCTGGCATCCGGGATCGGATGTTCGGGCCGGATGCCGGTGTACGTGGATTTCAATACCCTCCATACAACCCATGGCCGCGCCTTGACTTTTGCTACCGGGATCAAACTGGCGAAACCTTCTCTCACGGTGATTACGGTCATGGGGGACGGGGATGCAACTGCGATTGGAGGCAATCATTTGATCCATGCGGCTCGGAGGAATTTGAATCTCACGGCGATTATCATCAACAACCAGATCTACGGGATGACAGGAGGTCAGTACTCTCCCACCACCCCCTATGGAGCTGTTTCCGCCACGTCCTTCTATGGTCATATCGAGCACGCATTTTCCATTGCGGAGCTGGCCGTTACTGCGGGAGCCGCTTTTGTGGCCAGGGGCACGGTCTATCACGCACAGATGACAGAGGATGTGATTGAAAAGGCCATAAAAAGACAGGGGTTCAGTGTGGTGGAAGTGATGTCGAATTGTCACATTCAATATGGCCGTCGAAACGAGATGGGAGATCCGGTCACCATGATGAGATGGTTGAAAGAACATGCGGTGCCCGTGGAAAAAAAGGCCAAAATACCGCCCGACTCCCTCCGGGACAAATTCATCATTGGGATCCTGGCGGATAAGGAAAAGCCGGTTTATACAGAGCAGTACCAGCAGATTCGAGAAGCAGCCCAAGCAATTGCACAGACGGGGAAGCAATGAAGGTTCAACGATACGAAGTAAGATTGAGCGGCTCGGGAGGACAGGGAATCATTTTGGCCGCATTGATTCTTGCTGAAGCCGCCGGGACTTACGGTGAAAAATATGTTTGTCAAACCCAGAGTTATGGGCCTGAGGCCCGAGGCGGCACGACCAAATCCGACGTGGTCATCAGTGATGGCCCCATCGACTATCCGATGGCCATGACCCTTGACCTGCTGTTGGCCATGAACCAATCCTCGTGTGATGCTTACTTCAGGGATCTCAAGCCGGAGGGATTGCTCGTGGTGGATTCCACCCTGGTGCCTCAGATTCCCACCGATCGAGCGGTTGCCCTTCCGTTCACCCAGATCGCACGACAGAGCCTGGATAAGGCCATGGTGGCCAACATGGTGGCTTTGGGCGCAGTAGGGTCTCTCTGCCCCATGGTTTCGTTGAAAAAGCTGGAAGCAGCGCTGACGGCCAATGTGCCCAAGGGAACCGAGGAATTGAACCGGAAGGCCTTGCAAGCAGGCATCAGGGCCGCGAAGAAGATAGATCTGAGTTCCTTGCCCCTGTCCGTGATTCCAGAGGAAGAGGAAGTGTAAAGGGTTCTACATTTTTCGGTCCAATGAGCGGATCCGGTCAGAACCAACGAGGGAAGAACCCGTGAAAGAACCCTCATTAAGAGGAATCGGGAAGCTCGGATCCGGCGGTTTCATAGGGAACGCGGAAGAGCTGCTGAGGGATGCTATCGATAATCATGGGGAACTGTTTCGTGTCCAAGCCCACCCTCTTCAAGCGCGCGGGAAGATCGTCCGTATTGAGCCATTCCAGTTCCTGTCCTACAATAAATCGGGACATGAGCAGATCCGCGAGGTAAACCAGGTGCGTCAATTCAGGATTGACGGTCCCCCGTTCCGGTTGGTGATGGTGCGTTATAACCTCTGCCAGGTTTTCGGGTAGAGACCAGTTTTGGGCGAGACGGTTGCCCACTTCCGTATGGGTAGTACCGAACACTTCCTGTTCCACGACAATGAGACTGACCCCGTTGATCTGGGTCCTGCGGTAGAAAAAGGGCCACGCGCTTGCCACATACTGATCGAGGACTACTTTGCCGATGTCGTGTAACAGTCCGGCGGTGTAGGCGGTCCCCGCCGTTGCCTTGCCGGTAAAAGCGGCCAATTTTTCCGCTAGCACGGCCGTCCCCAGGGCGTGCTGGAAAAGACCTCCTTTGCAGAGGGAATACCCCTGGGGTCTCTCAGGATAGAGTTCTCCCAGCGATGCGGACACAACCATTTGAAGAAACCGCTTTTCGCCCAGCATAACGAGAGCCCTGTCGACGGAGTCAATTTTGATCCGGGGAGCGAAAAAAGCCGAGTTACACAGGCTGAGGATTTTTGCGGCAAGAACCTGGTCCTGGCGAATCTCTTGCGCCAGATCTTTCAAGCTATGCTCCCGCTCATTCAACATGCGAAGGATTTTCGTTGCAATCTGCGGGATGGGACGAATATTCTGCAACGTCCTGTCGATGTGCTCGGTTCCAGGCCTCTCGAATTTCTTTGTGGAGGAACCATATGCGAAGATCCCCATGGGCTGAATATCTGTTTCCCAGGTTTGCAGGTTCAGGCTCAACGAACAGGTAAAAAACCCTCCGGTTTCTGCCTTCACAATGGGGATTCTCTCTCGACGGAGGATTCTTTCAACGGCTTCAGCGGTTCGCCCGCCAATGTCAAGGATAAGGTCCCTTCCCGACAGGGGTCTTACAAGAGCACCTCCGGCAAAACAGGCTTCCAGGTTATCTCTAGATGCGCCTGCCTCACAAACTGTCTCGATGAAGAGGGGAAGTCCCGTGCTGGCATATTTTTCCGGATGTAAGAGCCTGTCGATCCCTGTGGGCTCGGGGAGTAAAAGGTGAAGTAACCCCCCTACATCGGCGCGCCGATCACTGAGGGTCACTCCCACACAGGTTCCCAGATAAGCTTCCAGGATTTCCTGTTTAAGCCCGCTTACAACGTAACTCCCGGCAGGTACCGGGTTTCTCGGCACGTCGGCCCTCAATCTTTCCGTGCTCATGTTTTCCATAAATCCATTTTTGGCCGGCCTCGGAGCCCTGGATTCTCTCGGCAGGAAGCAGGCCCTTTCCGAGGCACCATATGGCTACTATCGTTCCCTTTTGCTGAAAACTTTAGTTCTTATTCTCTTTCACCGGAATTCTTTAAAGCTCACAACTCCAATCCGTACTCTTTGATCTTCGAAATGAGCATGGGGCGGCTGATTTCCAGGATTTTGCTCGCGTGGGTCCTGTTTCCTCCGGTAAGTTCCAGCGCTTTCTCAATGAAGGTTCGCTCAAGCTGCTTGGAGGCTTTTTTGATGGACAGCGTATCCCCAAGGTCTGGAAAAGTCGAAAGTTTTTGGACCTGCGACATGTGGGAAGGCAGTTCAGAAGGCGTGATCCATCTGCCTGTGGCGAGAAGCAGCGCACGTTCGATCACATTTTCAAGCTCCCGGACATTGCCGGGCCAACTGTATTCCATCAGGATGGGCATTGCTTCCGAAGACAGCCCCTGAATGTTTCTCTTGAGCTTCTTGTTGAACAGATCAATGAAATAACCTACGAGAAGAGGAATATCCCCGCGTCTCTCTCTCAGTGGCGGTAAGTGAATCCTCATGACATTGATCCGGTAGTAAAGATCCTCCCGAAATCGACCCGCACGAACTTCCTGGCCCAGATCCTTTGAGGTGGCAGCAATGACCCGGGCGTCAATCCTTTTCGATCCCACCGCGCCGAGCGGGGTGATCTCTTCTTCCTGTAAGACGCGCAGTAATTTCACCTGCAGGGACAGGGGGAGTTCTCCGATTTCGTCCAGGAAGATGGTTCCTCCATGGGCCTCTTCAAAGCGTCCCGGCTTATCTCGAACCGCGCCGGTAAACGCACCTTTTTTGTAGCCAAAAAGTTCGCTTTCAAGAAGGTTTTCCGGGATTCCTCCGCAGTTGATGCTGACCATGGGCCCTGAGGCGTTCGGTCCATCCGAATGAATTGCTTTGGCGATCAATTCCTTTCCTGTCCCGCTCTCTCCGGTGATGAGAATCGTTGTCTTGTGCCTGGCCACCTTGCTCACAAGGCTAAAGACATGAGCCATGGCTTCGCTTCTGGCAACGATGTTCTTGAATGAGTACTTCTGTTCGATTTCGATGATTTTATTTTTCAGCCGGAGGTTCTCTTCCTTCAGCTTTTCTCGTTCTTCGGCCTTTCGCAGGGTGAGGAGCACTTCGTCGGTCTTGAAGGGCTTGTCTATGTAATCATAAGCTCCCTCTTTCATGGCTTGCAGAGCGGTTTCAATTGTCCCGTAGGCCGACATCATGATATAGGTCTTGTCCGGATATTTTTCTATGGCATTTCTCAAAAAAGTCATCCCGTCCATTCTGGGCATTTTGATGTCGCAAAGGATGAAATCGAAGTCCGATGCTTCCATGGCCCTTAAGGCCTCTGCCCCATCGGTGGCTGTTTCGACGGAGTAGTTTGCCTTGCTGAGAAGGCTTTCCAGCATATGGCGCATATTCTTTTCGTCATCTATGACCAAAACACGCTGTTGGGCCATGAACCGTCTCCGCTACTTCAGGAGTAAGGGAATCCTTATGACAATGGTCGTTCCTTCTCCTGGAGTACTTTCTGCAAAGATCGTGCCTCCCAGTCCCTCTATGATCCTGTAAGAAACGGAGAGGCCGAGCCCGGTCCCTTTGCCCGGTTCCTTGGTGGTATAAAAAGGGTCAAAGATTTGCCCGAGTGCCTCTTTGGGAATACCGGGTCCCGTATCTGTGAATCTGAGTTCTATGGAGTTTTCGAAGTTTGTGCTTTGAATGGTCAACTCCTTGCCTGTGAGAGTTGCGGCCGAATCCTCTGATTCGGCCATTGCATCCGCCGAATTCAATATGATGTTCAGGAAAACCTGTTTCAATTGATTGGGGTCTGTACACACCTCGTCCCTGGTCGCATCGAAAACCAGTTCCGTTTCAATATCGCTCATCATGGGTTGGGGCTTCAGCATTTCGACAACATCTTCGATGAGCTCATGGACCCTCACCTGCTGCTTTTCCCCGTCTGCGGGCCGCGAGAAGTTTAGAAGTTGTTGGATAATTTGACTGACGCGCGTAATCTCAGACTCTATCCGTTCCAGAAAATCCTCCTTTTCCTCTTCTTTTAGATCTTTTCCTTTGAGCAGGCCCAGGTAACCCAAAATAATCCCTATGGGGTTTCCAATTTCATGGGCGATCCCTGTAGCCAGGCGCCCGATAGAGGCGAGTTTCTCCGACTTGATGATTTCGTCCTGGGCCTTTCGGATTTCTTCGTTTGCCTTTTCCAGTGAAGTAATATGATCCTTCAAGGCCTTCTTGTTTTCTTCGAGACGGTGAAGCATCATTTGCAGGGAACGAAAAAGCTGACCGATTTCATTGCGATATGATTCGGGCAGAGGAGGGATCGGTTCGTCTCCCTGGAATTCCTCGGTAATTTGCAGGAGCTTATGGATCGGCTTGACCACCGTCCGGGAAAGCAGATACATCCCGACGAGGACAAGCACGATGGTGTTGAGAAGAACATAAAAGAGGATAATTTTCTCTGACTCTCGCAGGCTTTGATAGATGGAACCGAGGGGAGCATAGATGGCGGCGGCGCCCATGAGACGACCCTCGAAGGTCATGGGCGAGGACATGTGCACGCCTTTGTGTGCCAGCCAGATGACTCCCCAAGTGCTTCCCCGATACCGAAACGAGACCTTCCGAGTCGCCAGGGTCTCCCGGCAAATGGACAACGCTTCTTTTTCCTCTCCGTCCCAAAGGCCTGTGGCGAAGAGATTTATGCCCCCATCGTTCACCATAACCGCGGCCGAAAATCCGCTGACCTGAAGCAGATGGGTGATGACGCGACTAAAAACAGGATCTGATCCCAGCGAAACCCATGTGTCATCTCGTTTGGCAAACTCGTATCCGACCCTTTGCTCCATCGCATGGAGCAGCAGGCGTCCCCTTTGCAGTTTCGCCTGGATGAGATCTCTTTCTGCAAATTTCAACATAATCACATTGATCAGGAGCATTGCGGAGACGAGCAGAAAGGCGAGGTGGGCAAGAATTCCTGTCCTCAGACTATAAAAAGGAAATGGCAATTTCGATCCTTTCTATCCCGGATGATTCAGGAGCCAGCTGTTCGGAAGATGCGGCCCAATCGGGTTGCCTGCATCGTTTGGCGTTTCCCGTTCACCCATGGGTCTTATTCATGAATCATCTGTGGCTATTGAAGTAGGCGGAGATACCAGTTCACCAGATCCCTGCCGAAAAAGAAAAAAATCAAAGCACCAAGGGACAAAAAAGGCCCAAAAGGTATTCTGACCCGATATCCCTTTCCTACCAGCAAGAGGTAAACAAACCCGATGACGCTGCCCGATAGGGAAGAGACGAGCAAAATGAGCGGTAGAGATCTCCAGCCCATCCATGCCCCGATCATGGCCAATAGTTTGATATCTCCCCCTCCCATGCCCTCTTTTTGCGTGACTCGCTCATAAATCACGGCCACAAGAAAGAGAATGCCTCCGCCCGCAACAATTCCAAACAAGGAATCCACCCATGAAATGTGGGGAAGAAAAAACGAACTGCCCCATCCCAGAACAATCCCCGGCAGGGAGAGGGCATCAGGGATGATCTTGTGTCGAAGATCGATAAAGCTGATGGTCACCAGGGTCGTGATAAAAAGGAGAAACAGAAAATATTGATAACTCAATCCAAACCTGATAAATAGAGCCAGACTCAAGCATCCGGCGATTGCTTCCACTGCGGGGTATCGCCACGAGATAGGCTGCCGGCAAGACCGGCATTTACCCATCAGCAGAAGGTAGCTGATCACCGGAATGTTGTCATAAAATCGGATTTTTTCTCCGCAATTGGGACAATGGGACGGCGGCCGGACGATGGACTTTCTGAGGGGCATGCGGTGGATGCACACGTTCATAAAACTCCCCAAAATGAGGCCAAAAAAGAACGAAAACAAAACCATGAGCGAGTCCATGTTCATATGATCGCTCCTTATCAGGAAGAGATAAATAAAGGGAACTCTCCAATGAAGAGCAAGAAGACTCCTATTATATCAGTTAATTCGGACAATCCGCAACAGCGCTTGATTAACCAGGTGGCCGAGGTCCTGGAAAATGGAGGTTTGATTGCCTATCCAACGGATACCTTTTACGGAATCGGATGTGATCTTTACAACAAGAGAGGGATTCAGACTATTTACAGGTTGAAGAATCGACCTCTAGACAAACCTTTCTCCATCGTGTGCGACAGTCTCAAGGAGATAAGCGAATACGCACAGGTCTCCAATTATGCTTATAAAACCATGAAACGACTTCTCCCGGGACCTTACACGTTCATCCTGGAAGGAAGCAGGCTGGTGCCCAAGATCATGCTGACCAAGAGAAAGACCGTGGGCATCCGTGTCCCGGACAATAAGATTTGCCTGGCCATTGTTCGAACCTTTGGAAGACCTATCATCAGCACGAGCGCAGGATATGACGACCCCGAGTCCATAAGGGAAAATTACGGATCCAACCTCGATCTCATCATCGATGGTGGGGTTCTCTCTCTGAGTCCCTCCAGCGTGATTTCATTGATTGACGACACACCGGAAGTGATAAGGGAGGGTAAAGGAGATGTCAGTAGTTTTCGGTAGGCTTCATGAACCGATTCGCCCGGAGGACAAGAGGTGATTCGTGACTCTCGATCACATGGAAAGACGGAGACGTTCCCCTGCCGGGAATTGTCGCCACAGCGGCATGGCCCGGAGGGAAAAGCCGGGCGGCAGGCCTTTCACTCTCCTCCGCCCGCCTGTTCTGCACGGAAGCACGGCAAATTCACCGTGTAAGGAATGAGCTTGGTGTGGCTCCTGATGCTTGCGGCGGGGCGGCGTCGTCATTTGAGCCCGTCATCCCGGAGGATGCATTTAGCATCCCGACCCACTTGTATTGGATCCGGAGCTTGGCTTTCTGGATAATTTCCATGGAGGAAGCCAGGGCGGCATCAAGGAAAAGCTCCCACAGCTCCAATTTGCTCTTCCTGGGATAGACCAACGCCACATCGCCCTCTATGCCAGCCAATCCCTTTGTAATTTCCACGGCATCTTCGAAATTGCCCAGAACATCAACGAGGCCCAGTTCCTTTGCCTTGGCCCCTGAAAAAATGCGCCCATCGGCGATTTCCTGAACTTTCTCTATCGCGAGACTCCTTCCGCTCGCAACGCTGTCTACGAATTGTTTCTGGATTTCCGCCACGAACTCATTGAGGAGTTCCCGTTCTCGCCCGGTTAGTTTCCTCGTCGGAGACCCGATGTCTTTGAACTCGCCACTTTTGATCACTTCCAGATCCACGCCGATTTTTTCGAGAAGTTCCTCCAGTCGAAGAAATTCTATGATCACGCCGATGCTCCCCGTGATGGTGCCCGGGTTGGCCACGATTTTATCTGCGGCGGCGGCAATGTAATATCCGCCGGAAGCCGCAACGCTGCCCAGGGAAGCGACCACTCTTTTTGTTTCCACGGTTTTCTGCACCTCACGGTAGATTTCTTGCGCCGGTGCCACCGCGCCCCCGGGAGAATTGATCCTTAAAAGGATCGCTTTTATGTCGTTGTCTTTTTTGAATTTAACGAGCTGAGCGATGATCTTCTGGGAAGAGAGAATGGTTCCTTCCACCGGGATGACGCCGATTTTTGCTGAAAAGGCGAGCGCATCCGAACGGATGAATACCTTCGAGATGATCATCACGGCCGCGGTCAAGGAAACCGCAAAGACTACCAGAATGACGAAGACCGTGAGGAATGGATGCTTTTTACCTTCCATGTTTTCGTGTGGGATGTTAGCCGCGACTCCACCGGACTTTCCAATATCTTGTTTGAAAATTCCACGCACCCGCGGTCACGAGGCGCCGCTAAGGGGAACATCGATCAATCCCGAACGACACCGGAAAGCTGAGAGAGCACGATCGGAGATCAAGTGGAATCGGAGCTTTCAGATGGTGGCTCTACCGAGGCGCTGGATGCCGCTTCCTTTCCCGGTTCCGGTTTCGATTGGGAATCTCTCGGAGCCGCTTGTTTATTTCCCTGTTCACCGGCTTCCGACAAGGCCTGCCTTTCCAGATTCGCCATCTCTTCTCTCAACAGCTCTCCCAGGTTGGAGGTGGCTTCTCTGCTACTGCTCACATAACTTCGATAAATATCCTTCTCTTCGCTTTCTTCCAGTTTTCGAACGGAAAGGCCGATCTTCTTGTCTTCCCGTGAAACATTGATCACCTTGGCCTGGATCACATCATCCACCTGGAAACGGGACAGGGGATTCCCCCGTTTGTCTTTGGTGATTTCGGAAATGTGAATAAGACCTTCTATTCCCTCCTCGAGTTCCACGAAGAGGCCGAAATCGGTTATATTGGTTACGGTGCCGGTCACTCGGGTGCCGGGTTTATATTTCTCTGGAATTTCATCCCATGGGTCAGTGGCGAGTTGTTTTATCCCCAGTGAAAAACGCTCGTTCTCCTTGTCGATGTTCAACACAACGGCTTGAACTTCCTGCCCTTTCTTGTAAACCTCAGAGGGATGTTTGAGCCTTTTGGTCCAGGAAATATCAGAAATGTGAACAAGTCCGTCAATCCCTTCGTCGATCCCGATGAAGACGCCGAAATCCGTAATATTTTTTATTCTTCCTTCGATGGTGGTTCCCACCGGATATTTTTCCGCAATGATATCCCATGGATTCGGCTCCACCTGTTTCATGCCCAAGGAAATCCGCTTTTTTCCCACATCAATATTGAGGACCATTGCCTCCACCATATCTCCGACACTTACCACCTGAGATGGGTGCCTGACCTTTCTGGTCCAAGACATTTCGGAGACATGGATCAGGCCTTCCACGCCCTCTTCAACTTCCACGAAGGCTCCGTAGTCTGTGAGACTGACGACTCGGCCGCGGACTTTCGTCCGCAGCGGATACTTATTTTCCGCTTCGCTCCATGGATCGGGGGTCAATTGTTTGATGCCGAGAGACACTCTTTCCTTCTCTCTGTCAAAGTGGAGGACCTTGACATTGACGCTGTCACCCACTTTGAAAATTTCCGATGGATGCCCCACCCTGCCCCAGGATATATCCGTGATGTGGACCAGGCCATCGATGCCTCCAAGATCAATAAACAAACCGTAGTCCGTGATATTCTTCACGTTTCCTTCCAAAATGCTTCCCTCTTCCAGGTGAGCGAGGGTGTTTTCTCGCATGGCCATCCGTTCTGCCTCCAGAATAGCCCGGCGAGACAAAACGATGTTCCCTCTGCGTTTGTTATATTTAACAATTTTAAAATCTTGTTCCGTCCCCACGAGGCCGTCCATATCCCGGACAGGCCTCAGATCCACCTGTGAGCCGGGCAAGAATCCCTGAAGGCCGATATCCACGGCCAATCCTCCTTTGACCCGGGATATGATCTTGCCTCTGATCGTCCTGTTGTTTTCGTATATCTCCTTAATGTGATCCCAAATCTTGATCTTGGCCGCCTTTTCCTTCGACAGGATGATGGTTCCTTCATCATCTTCCCTGCGCTCGAGAAGGACTTCTATCCTGTCTCCAACCTTGGCCGTCACCTGGCCCTGGGAATCGATGAATTCATGAATGCGAATTTGTCCCTCTGATTTGTAACCGATGTCTACAAGGACAAATTCTTTGTCAATTTGAACGATTTCGCCTTTGACAACTTCACCCTCCTGAATGGTTTTGAGGCTCTCCTCATAAAGCTCCATGAAGCTGTCGTTGCTGCGAACCTCCTCTCTCCCTTTGTCGGTCTGTCTGTCAGGTTCCTTCCCTACGCTCTCTGTCCCCCCCCCAAGGTCGCTGTGCGATTGAATGTCTTTCTTGTCAGTTAAGCCGTTTGTTTCCTTTTCCATTAACCTAAACACCCCCTGCATTTATTGCCCCAATGGCCAGGCTAAGAGTTGAAATGTATCAAAGGATATCACTAACTTCAACTATTTATTTCCTAAAACCTTCCTATCTCTCTTGTTTTCTCTCGATATGCTTCAGTATTTCCTGCATCACTTGCTCGGCGGTTTTCGTATCTGAATGGATCGTCACCGCATCCTCGGCCGGCCTCAAAGGAGCCAGGGTTCTCGTTTGATCCTGCCGGTCCCTCTTTAGAAGCTCTAGCTTCACCTGGCTTTCGGATATGGATTCCCCTCGCGCCAGCCTCTCCCGGTGTCTCCGCTCTGCCCTTACCTGCCCGGTGGCTTCGAGGAAGAACTTGTGCTGTGCATCGGGGAAAACCACCGTTCCCATGTCTCTTCCTTCTGCGACAACTCCGCGGGCTCCCACCATCCTGCGTTGTAATACCGTCATGCACTCTCTGACTTCCTGGATGGCGGACACCTTTGACGCCAAAATGTCCATCTCCGGAGTGCGGATGGCCGCGGAGATATCCTCGTCCCCCAAAAAAAGCTTGGGGGGATCCATCTCTGTTTCGAAGTGAAGGTCAAGGGAGTTACACAACCTGCCAAGCCTCGGACCGTCGTCCGGTTGAATTCCCTCTCTGATCGCCGCAAGGGCTACTGCACGATACATGGCGCCGGTATCCAGGTAGAGACAGTGAAGCTTTTTGGCGAGGAGGCGGCTGACCGTACTTTTGCCGGAACCTGCCGGCCCGTCAATGGTTATGATAGGGTGCATGGAGGTAGCTCCGCCGGTTGCTAAAGGCATAAGTGGTTCCTGTATATCCCAAGAACAAATAAAAGTAAAGGCCGGCACCATGGGAAAACACGCGTCGGACCATGCCGAGTCTCCTTGAGTCTTTTACCCCGGGCATGCTTCCTGATCATTGGCACGTTTGAGCGCTGCCACGAATTTGATCTTGACTTGTCCTGCTCGATCCATTATTTATAGCAACTATCCCAGGTAACCGCATTTTATTTTTCACTGAACACGAGAGAGGAAGGTCATGAACAAGTCTCAATTAATAGAGGCCCTAGCCAAGGCACAGAATCTGGCACTGAAAAAAGCCGAGGAAGTCGTCAACACGGTCTTCGACGACATGGAGAAGGCCCTTGTACAGGGTGAGAGGGTTGAGATTCGAGGGCTCGGAAGCTTCAAGGTGAAGCAATACGACGGTTACAAGGGTAGAAATCCCAAGACGGGAGAAGTGATCAAGGTAGCACCCAAGAAGCTTCCTTTTTTCAAGGTGGGAAAAGAACTCAAAGAAAGAGTGGACGTATATTGAAGTAAACCGGCCTTGGTCGTGCTAGACGGGGAGCTAGCGGTGCCCTGTAACCCGAAATCCGCTCATGCGGGGTTGACCGTCCTTCAAGAGATCTTAGACATGAGGGGATCCCTGGCTGCTTTTGGAGAAGGGATGGACCGCACGTGACAGTCGCTTACGAACCCCGTCAGGTCCGGAAGGAAGCAGCGGTAAGTAAGAGAGGCTGTGTCGTGACGGCATCTATCTCAGTTTCTCCAGGCAGCGAAATCTTCTCATTGATGGATCGAATAAGGATGCACGGCCAAGGACTTTCAAACTAACCAACCCGATAACATGCCTCCCTCCTTGATTTCCTCCACGAGAACTTCAACGGAAAACGTGATCCCGCTTTTGAGAAAGCAAGAGGATCTTGTATTTTTTCAATATCCGAAACTCCTTCTAAGGCAGGAGCTTTCGCACGCGATCTTCACGCGACTTGGAGGGGTGAGCTCTCCCCCTTTCGATACCCTGAATACCAGCTATTCGGCAGGCGATCGCCCCGAGCATGTGAAGGCAAATCTTTTGAGAATTCAGGAGGGAATGGGGGCGGATCACCTGGTTTTCATGAATCAATGCCATGGGGACAAGATTGTGGTGTTCCGTGAGGGAGATTTCAGGAAGCCCCTTTCGATCCCGTCGGCCGATGCAATGATCTGCAATGTTCCCGGGATCGCCCTCCTGGTGAAGCAGGCCGACTGCCAGAGCGTTATTCTCTTTGATCCGGTCCAGAGGGTGGCGGCCAATGTGCACTGCGGCTGGCGCGGGAATGTCCTGAATGTTTTGGGACGTGTGGTCATGAGGATTTGTCAGGAATTCGGGACCCGTGCTTCCGATCTTCTCGGCGCCATCGGTCCTTCCCTGGGACCTTGTTGCGCTGAGTTCATCACCCACAGGGAAATCTTTCCGCAAACGTTTTCGCGCTTCATGGTGGCGAAGAATCACTTTGATCTCCGTGCCTTAAGCGTGCGGCAGCTCGTGGAAGCCGGCCTCAGGGAGGAAAATATCGAGCTTGCGCGCATCTGTACCCGCTGCAGGACGAATTTGTTCTATTCTTATCGGGGGGAGGGGAAAACGGGGCGGTTTGGGACAGCGGTGATGCTTCGGTAGCTGAAACGGCGACCCAGCGTCTTGGAGCGACAGTGGCTGAATTCAAGGGGAAAAAGCAGCGCTTTCTCATTCGGCTTCACACATATCCAGCCACTTCCCCTTTCCAGTGCAATACCAGGTCACCTGATACATCTCCGGATCGGTCTTTCGGATCACCTCCCCCGGATTTCGGTCACATATCCGTTGCCCCTGACTCTGAGACCGCTCTTCTTTGTTCGGCACAATTTAGCAAAACTCCACAATCCGGTCCTGGTTATGTGGTCCTGTTCACCCCGGTTTTCATGCTGTCGGCCAGGGAACAGAGCACGGGTACCACAATGAGTGTGAGGAGGGTCGCCACCCCGAGACCGAAAATCACCGCCACGGCCATTGGGCCCCACCACTGGGAGGATTCTCCTCCAATGTCCCAGGAAAGTTTCCGAAAGTCGAAACTGACTCCCGTGGCCATGGGAAGTAGGCCCAATATCGTGGTGATGGCCGTTAACATCACCGGTCTGAATCGAACCAGTCCCGCCCGCACCAGGGCATCCGTTGACGAAACCCCCTTGGCCATAAGCAGGTTGTAGTAGTCGATCAGCACGATGGCATTGTTTACAACGACGCCCGCCAGGCTGATCACCCCTATGCCGGTCATGATGATCCCGAAGGCCGTACCGGTGACCAGTAACCCTACGAAAACGCCGATCAGGGAAAGGAGCACCGAAGTGAGGATGATAAAGGGGGTCACAAGGGAGTTGAACTGGGTAACCAAAATGATGAAGATCAGGAACAGGGTTGCCGCAAAGGCCTTGCCCAGGAACGCCTGTGCCTTTTCTTGCTCTTCCTGTTCCCCTGAGAACCGGTAGGAATACCCCCGAGGCCAGTCGAAGTCGTCGTTGAGGATCCCGGTGATCTCCTGAACCACGTCATTGGCCAGACGGCCGGAGACCTCCCCGGAAACGGTGACCACCCTCTTCTGATCCAGCCGCATGATGGCACCCAGGCCGCTGCTGAGCGTGACTTCGGCGAGACTCGTCAGCGGTATGGGCTCTCCTCCGGGACCGGAGACCGTGAGGCGTTTGAGGCTTTCCACGGCATGACGGTCATGTTCGGGAAGCCGGGCGATGATATCATACTCGTCCTTCCCCTCGCGAAAGACGCCCACCTTGACACCGTTGATGGCCGCCTTCACGGTGTAAGCGATGGTGTAAGTGTCCAGGCCGAACAGGGCGGCCTTCTCTTTGTCCACCCGGACCCGGATTTCAGGTTTTCCCTTCACGAAGTTATCCTTGAGGTCCACCAGACCGGGAAGGTCCCGGATCCTGCTTCGGATGCGTGCGGCCAGGGAGCCCAGAACCATGATGTCCTCGCCTGAGACTTCAATATTCACCGCCGGCCCGGTGGGGGGCCCCTCTTTTTCTTTTTCCACCTGGACCTCGGCGCCGTAGATAGCGTCGAGAATCTTGCCGCGGATCTCCTCCACGATTTGAGAGGAGGGACGCGAGCGGTCGTGAAAATCCTTGAAATCCAGGGACACCCGGTTAATGTGGGTTCCCGTTCCACCCTGGGAAAAGGGGTCGCCACCCACAGATCCTGCATTGGAAATGACATAGCGGATATCCTCATATCCCGATACGATCTCTTCCACCCGCGCCACCAGGCGATCCGAGGCATCCAGATTGGTTCCTTCCGGCGCCTTGATGTGAACATAGGCCCTTCGAGGCTCTGTATCCGGGAAGAACTCAATGCCTCTCCCATAGAGGCCGAAGGCGAGCATAGAACTGATGAGGAGAACGAAAGAGATCAGGACCACGATCAAACGGTGACGGAGCGCCCGTCGCAACAAATGAAGATAGAGTCTCTTGACCAGGGGCTCCGTGGAGTTCCCTTCTCCGTCCCGATTCAGGGGTTTTACGGTCTGGTAGCGGGCGGACAGGACGGGATTAATGACCAGAGCCACGAACAGGGAGGCGGACAGGGCCATGATCAGGGTCTCGGGTAGAAAGCTCATAAATTCGCCCATGATCCCGGGCCAGAAGAGCATGGGGAAGAACGCCCCCAAGGTGGTCAGGGTAGAGGTGATCACGGGCCAGGCCACTTCGTCCGTGGCGTTCAAGGCCGCCTCCTGCCTGGACTCTCCTTCCTGAATATGGCGATAGATGTTTTCCACAATGACGATGCCGTTGTCCACAAGCATGCCGAGCGCCAGGATCAGGGAGAATAGCACAACCATGTTCATGGTGACGCTGAAGCCCGTCAAAAGGATGAAGGTAATGAACATGGAATACGGGATGGCAAGAGCCACGAACACGGCGGAGCGTCCTCCGATGAAGACGAAAATGACGGCCAGGACCAGGATCAGACCGGAGAGGATGTTGTTTTCCAGATCGGACACCATGAGCCGGACGTCGTTGGACATGTCCGAAGTCAAATCGATTTTGAGCGACGGCGGGAAGAGCGGTCGCATCGCCTCGACCACGCTTTTGACCTCGTCGGTGACGCGCACGATGTTTTCACCGCTGCGCTTCTGGACTGCAAGGGTAACACTCTTCTGCCCATTCAATCGGCTGCGGGTGAGCGGATCCTTGTGACTGTCCCGGATGAATGCCACATCCCTCAGGTAGACCTGTTTGCCGTCGCGCACAAAGGCAACAATGGAGAAGATCTCGGAAGGATGTTTGAAATCTTCCGGGACTCGGACGAGATATTTCCCCTGTCCAATGTCCATACTGCCGCCCGGCATATTGACGTTGCTCCGGGCGACCGCGTTGATCAGGCTGGAGAAAGGCACATTGTAGGCTGCCACCCTGTCCAGGTCGAATTCGACGTGGATTTCCCGTTCAAGACCGCCGGTCAGCCTTGCATCCAGGACTCCCTGAACGGATTCGATGCCGTCTTCCAGGTCCTCTGCAAACTTCTGCAGGCGACGAAGGCTGAAGGGACCGGACAGGACGACACGGATGACGGGGATATCGGAAAAATTCACCTCTTGAATCACAGGATCATCGGGAAGATCGGGTGGAAGATCGCTTTTGGCCTGGTCCACCTTATCCCTGACCTTTTGAACGGCGTCGTCAATATCGATCGTGGGAAGGAACTTCACCGCCACCGTGGAGATTCCCTCGGCCGAGGTGGACCGGATTTCCTCCACGTCCGAGAGGCCTTTGAGCTTTCGCTCGATGGGAATGGTGATCAGTTTCTCCATGTCCGCAGGTGCCACGCCCTCGTATGTGGTGGTCACAAAAACGTAGGGAATGGTAATATCGGGGAAGGACTCCCGGGGCAGGGTCGCGTAGCAATAAAGGCCTGCTACCACGATCAAAACGAGAAGGGCCAGGACCGTGACCTGACGCGCGAGAGCGATGCGATTGACGATCATTGAACCCGCACCCTCGTTCCCTCTTCCACTTCGGTCTGACCTCCGACGATCAGATGGTCGCCCGCGTTGAGGCCTTCGATAATCTGCACCCTCTCGCCTTCGAGGACACCGATCTTTACACTACGCGAATGGGCCACACCGTCTTTTTCCACATAAAGCAGACGCTCTCCACCTTTTTCCACCAGGGCGAAAAGCGGGGCCACCAGGGCGTCGGGAATCACGCGGCGCAGAAAAAAGACGCGGGCAATCATTCCCGGCCTGATCTCATGGCTCGGGTTTTCAATCAGGACCCTGACCGGGAACGTCTTCGTGGCCTGGTCAGCCTTGTATGCGACGAAGTCGATGACTCCGGGCATCTGGAGGCCGGGATAGGCGTCAATGGTGACCTTGGTCTCCTGGCTCACCTTGAGATAGCGCACGTCCAGTTCCGGGACGTTCACATTGATTTTGATCCTGTCCACGTTCACCAGGTCGATCACCGGCCCTCCGCGGTCGACAAACTCCCCCTCGTCCACGAAGAGGTGGTTGACCACACCTTCTATGGGCGATCGAATAAAGCCGCGCTGGTACTCAACCCTTGTCTGTTGGAGGTTCCCCTGAGCGACGGTTCGTTCGGTGAGAGATCTGTCCAGTTCCTCCTGATTGATGATCTTGCGCTCGAAGAGCTGCTGCCTGCGCTGGAAGAGATCATCGGCAAGCTTAAATGCAGCCTCCGCTCGATCAAGCGCAGCCTTGAGTGCAGAGACGTCGATCGTGACCAGGAGCTCTCCCTTTTTTGCTTTTTGACCTTCCCGGGGCCCGATCCACTCCACACGACCCCCTGTATCCGCGGATACAAGGACGTCCTGCCAGGCCTCTGTTTCCCCCGGAAGGGTGAGGATGTCGCGAATGGGAACCGGCTCCACCTCGATGACAGAAACCTTGACGGTTCTTTCCTGATTCTGGGCATTTTCCACCTTGGCGCTGCTTTGAGAGTCCCGGCACGCGTTGAGGGTGAAGGAGAGAAAAAAAAGGGCCAAGACCATGCTCAAAAGGTGTATGGTGCGATTCATAGGATTTCCACTACTTACCTGCCGGATCCTTTCCGGAATCATTCCCCCCTCGTCCATGGGAGCGGCATCTTGTCGCAATATCAACTGGTATCGTACCTGGAAGACGCTCCCGGCCACAAAATGGACACCACTGAAAAAAGGATGTCCCGGTTGCCCTGGGGTCCCGAGGCATCTGTATTCCGCAAACTCCGCGTCGATCCGCCACAAATATCGGCGGATAAATCTCTCCCGGGGCGTCGAGGCTCATTCGTAAACGTCTTTCCGAATCTTCATTTCCGGATGGACACACGCTCGGTTTCAAACGGACGGCACCCAAGGTTCAAGAATTTCGCCCCTCAATTGAATCATCCGACGAGGCCCTTGAAAGCCAGGCGTAAAAGCCGCTCAGGCCTTCCGGGGTCTGCGATTTCCGGATAAACATGATCCACGTGAATGCAGAAGTCCAGAAGACTCAACACCAGGATGGCCACCTCTTCCGGATCTGCATCTTTGACTTCGCTGATTTTCACTCCTTCACGGTAAATGGCTTTTACGGCGTCGACCATGCGGCGGTGGTATTGTTGGAAATCAACCTCGGGGACACCCTGAGGTGGTCCGAAAACCAGGTTCTGAATCATTTTGAAGAGGTTCTTGTTTTCCATGACACCCTGGTAAACTCTCCGGTAAAGGGATACGAGCCGGTCAAAGACGGTGCCCGGGGTGTGCATCACCTCTGCAAGAATGGTCTCCTGCAGATCGGCTGCCCAGGACAGGATGGCTCGGAATATGCCCTCTTTGCTTTGAAAATAGTAGTACAGTACCGGCTTGGTCACCCCGGCCCGCTCCACGATTTCCCGAACCGACGTGCTGGCGTATCCTTTTTCGGAAAGGAGGGCGATGGCCGCCTCCAGCAGCCTGTCCCGCGCTCCCTGCCCATGAAGAAGATTCCCATGCTTTTCTTTCATAGACCCAAAACCCGGTAAAAAAAACTTCTTGTAGCACAATGAAAAACGCAGGTCAAGGAGCATTATACTTACCGGTAGGTAAATTTCCAAGGATTTTGATCGTGGACTCGGATTTCCGATGGCTACGGCTTCCCTTGACAGGTTGAAACAATTTTTCTACCCTGATCCAGTGAAAAAGCCGGTTCATCTCCAGGAGTGATTTGATGGGGGGAAATCAGAAACACATCATGACATCGCCGCCTTCCAAGAATTTGCCGTTTCGCTGGTATGATCCCGTTCTGCTGCGGGTGCTTCCTCCTTTGGGGGGTCTTATCATCAAGCTCCTGATGCTTTCCTGCCGGGTGATCAAAGTGGAGGGGAGGGACACGCAGGAAGAGGCGCTCTCTCGGACGGGTGGAAGGGGCATTTATGTGACCTGGCACCAGAGAATGTCCTATCTTTTCCATTACCTGGGTTCCCGGCACGCCGTCGTCATGATCAGCCAGAGCCGTGATGGAGAATATGTGGCCCGGATGGCCAGGCGGCTGGGATTCAAAGATGTTCGCGGCTCTTCCACCCGCGGCTCTTTTCAGGCCCTCAGAGCCATCACAGAAAAGCTCAAGGAGGGGGTCAGCGGCGGAATGCTTGCCGATGGTCCCCTGGGACCGGCCCGTGTGGCCAAACCGGGCTCGGTATTCATGGCCCGCTCGGCGCAGATTCCGCTTCTGCCTATCACCTGGGGAGCAGACCGATGCTGGGTCTTTAACAGCTGGGATCGTTACATGGTTCCCAAGCCCTTTGCCCGGATTGTCCTCTACCATGCCGAGCCCATCTGGGTGCCGCGGAGTGCAAAAGGCGAGGAGCTGGAGGCCTATCGGGTGCTCTTGGAGGAACGCTTGAACCGGGGGGCCCGGTGGTGTGATGAGCATTTTGGACAAGAGAGGCCGTGGCGGAAAGTGACAGGGGAGGGAGTGCCCGATGTGGGGCCCATTTGAGATCGTGAAATCCGATGGAGTTAGACTTGATTGACCGGGATGCGGAGATCCTATTCAACAAAGAAATTGCTCGCGACACCTACCTGATGGGATTGCGAGCGCCTCAAATCGCGGCGCAAGCAAAACCCGGACAGTTTGTGATGATCCGCGTCAGGCCGGGGATGGACCCTCTTTTGAGACGGCCGTTTTCCATCTGCGGGATCACAGGAGGGGAGAACATTGTGATTCTTTACAGGGTCGTGGGCATGGGAACCGCCTTGATGTCGGGGGTTGAGGAAGGGAACCGGATGGCCGTTCTGGGTCCGCTGGGCCGGGGTTTTGAAATGCCCGGGGCCGACCAGGCCTCCGTTCTGGTTGCGGGAGGCATGGGTGTGGCACCCCTGATCTTTTTATCCCGGCAACTGGAACCTTCCAGCCGAACCTTCATGGCAGGGTATGGAACCGCGGCCGAAATTGTGCCCATGGACCAGGTCGCCCATGATCCGATGGAGCTCCTGATCGCCACTGACGATGGATCCTTCGGCCACAAGGGTCCGGTCACCGACCTTCTTGAAATCCATCTGGCCGGTATGGGCAGGCAGCTCCCAACCGTATTTACGTGCGGCCCGCTGGCCATGCTAAAACGGATCGGCCGCCTTGCGGCTCAACGAGGTTTTCCCTGTCAGGCTTCGCTGGAATCCAACATGGCATGCGGGTTGGGTGCCTGCCTGGGTTGTGCAGTTCGGTCCGCTTCCGGGAGAGAACGTACCTATGATCTTGTTTGCAGGGATGGGCCGGTTTTCCCGGTTCAAAGCATTGATTGGGAGAGCCTGTGATGATGCGCGGAGCCATACCGGACCTGAAAGTGGAAGTGGGCCCGCTGAAACTAAAGAACCCTGTCCTTGCCGCATCGGGGACCTTTGGATACGGCCAGGAGTTTTCTGAGCTGGTGGACCTGAGCCTGCTGGGAGGGATCGTGATCAAGGGGCTTTCCCTCCGACCACGCGCCGGGAATCCCCCTCCCAGAATCGTGGAGACCCCTTGCGGCATGCTCAATGCCATCGGTCTGGCCAATATCGGCTTGGAGGTGTTCTTGAAGGAAAAACTCCCCTGGCTCAGAGAACTGGATACGGCGGTTATCGTGAACATTTACGGGCACACCATCGAGGAATACGGCTTGCTGGCAGCCGCCCTCAAAGGGGTTGACGGGATATCGGCCATCGAGGTCAACGTCTCTTGCCCCAATGTGGAGTGCGGGGGGTTGGCCTTTGGCACGGATCCGGATGTGACGGCGAGGGTGACGGAAGAGGTCCTCCAACGAACGGACAAACCGGTCGTCGTAAAGCTGTCTCCCAACGTGACGGATATCCGATCCATCGCCTCTGCAGCGGAAAGGGCGGGAGCACACGCCCTGTCCTTGATCAACACCCTGACCGGCATGGCCATTGACATTGAGACACGAAAGCCCAAGCTGGCCAACATTTCCGGAGGCCTTTCGGGGCCGGCCATACGACCCGTGGCCCTTTATATGGTGTACCAGGTGGTCCGATGTGTCCGCATTCCAGTGATAGGAATGGGCGGGATCATGGATCACAGGGATGCCCTTCAGTACCTTCTGGCCGGAGCCAAGGCCGTGCAGGTGGGAACGGCCAATTTCGTCCGTCCCCAGGCTACCGTGGAAATCATCGAGGGATTGAAGCGCTATTGCACGGAAAACCGGGTCTCGAGCATCCGGGAAATCATCGGTGCACTGGAGACAGGCTGAGGCGAAGGCCGAGTTACAAGGAACAGAATCCCCGGGGTCCAAATTCAAAACCGGGCTTTGGGCGAGACGACCTTACAACGGGGCGGTGACAAATCGCTGGAGCGCAGGGCCAAAGGCGTGAGGGCGCAAGGGGAAGGATGAGAAGTCAGGTCGGTATCATAAAAACAGCACTGGATCGGCTCGTGAAAGACATCGAGGGTCTTCTGGATCTCATTCACTACAGACCATCAAAGAACAGGATCCTTCTCAAGCCGAATATCGTCGTGGCTTCAGCCCCTGAAAGGGGAGACATCACGCACCCCAAGGTCATTGAAGCGCTGATCGTCTACTTCAAAAACCTCCATTGCGAGGTGATGGTTGCTGAAGGGACGGGGATTTTCAGCACAGAGGAAGATTTCGAAAGACTCGTTCGCGCAACAGGATACGGGGAGCTCAGGGAAAGGTTGGGCGTCCCCATGATTAACCTGGAACAGGCTGAGACCGAAGAAGTGCCCTGGCGCTTCGGCACAATCCCTCTTCCGAAGTTGTTGAAGGACGTGGAATACATCAATGTGCCCGCCATGAAGACCCACAACCAAACCACGGTGAGCCTCGGCGTAAAGAACCAGAAAGGTCTCCTCCCCATGAGGACAAGGAAGATCTTTCACAAGAAAGATCTTCATGCCTGCATCCGTGCCTTGAGCGAGGCGGTTCAACCCGCCTTGACCGTCGTGGACGCCATCTATTGTATCGAAGGAAGAGGCCCCACGGGACCTCCCATCGGTGAGGTGAAGAGGATGGACCTTGTCCTGGCTGGAAAAGACATGATGGCAGTGGACAATGTCTGTTCAAAAATCATGGGATTTGACATCGGCGAGATCCGGCACCTGAGCCGTGTGGAACCCATCCAGGTTCTCGGCGAAAGCATCGAAAACGTGCGCTCGCCGTTTAAAAGGGCGGAGGGTCCGCTGAGCAGGGATCCCTTCGTCGTGTATGCCGATGACAGGACGTGCACCATGTGCACGGTGTCTTTCTACAAGATGCTTTCGAAGATCTTGTTCACCCCCGAGCTCTACGAGCAACTCGGCAGGCGAAAAGACCTGGAAAAAATACACATCGTTATGGGCGGAGCAAAGCCTCCTGCTGGGCTCAAGCCTTGTGTCCTGTGCCTGGGAGACTGCTCGGCCGGAACAGCGCGAAAAGAAGGTCTTCCCCATATCGGAGGCTGCCATCCCGACTACAGGGAAATGGTGAATTTCCTGTTTCCCGGCACCTATCCGGAGCTGAGCGACCGGCATTCGCCTTCCTAGTATAACGTTTCATTAAAAAGGGAACATTTTACTTGACACGGAAGGGCATCGGGTGTAGGGTTATATTCGATGCCTACCAAGTCAAAACGAATGCCTTTGCGCGTGTCCGCTGAAGATCGGGAATTGATCCTGCGGTTGGCGCAATCTCAGTCTGCAGCATACCGCCAGGTGCAGCGTGCTCGAATTCTGCAGCAGTACCTGACGGGTGCCACTTTCAGCGATATTGCCG
>Ga0209164_1000632_pt1 | contig 70963 bp, 76 predicted proteins | sample MTBNYHSulfiMetaG_FD_187458 | JGI IMG/M metagenome (GOLD analysis project Ga0209164, IMG submission 187458) | Enrichment culture microbial communities from rom New York Harbor, USA that are MTBE-degrading - MTBE-NYH (New York Harbor Sulfidogenic)... | ecosystem: Environmental > Aquatic > Marine >... | reverse complement strand
ACTATTCTCCTCGCCGAGATTTTTTCTCATTAAAAATATCCAGACTATCCTATCTGCTTCATGTGATTTTTATTTATATCACATGATAATGGTTTAATTACCTTCGATTATTTTATCCCAACTCCTTTTAAAATTTTATATATATTTTAAGTATCATATTTTTTAATTTTTTGTAAAGTAAAATATCTTTTATTACAGCACTTATATACCAAAATGCATAATAATTTTATGATCTTATAATTTAAAAGCAAGGATATTACATTAATATTTTTAAACCTGTATTTATTGTACCATTTTGATTTGCATCTAAAATAAATGATACATTGCTTTTTCTTTTTTTACTATAATTGACAAATCCTACTATCATAAGTGGCAAACCGACAACAACAAATATTGATCCTAATACAATTAATGCAATCCCACAAACAAGATAATATGTTTTAATAAATGTTGACCCGATAATAGTACCTACAGACTCCCATATATTACTTCCGGATGAGCTTATGGGTGTTAAATACGCATACACCGCTAATGCTATACCGGGAATAATTAAAAGCCAGCCTATCCCAAATACAACTGCACCAATTATTCCCATAACAAGAAAACCTCCGCCTTTTCCTCCATACAACTTAATATCTTTGTTATTTTTTGCTAAATATGTAATATCATATATATTAATACTTTCACTGTGATTATCCTCAATGGTAAAAAAAGAAGATGATCTATTATTATTTAAATCCAATGTTTTCAATTCACTTGCCTCAATTATATTGCATATAAACAATAAAAATAAAATTAATAGTATTATTTTTATTTTATTCATAGTTTCCTCCTGTTTATTTTATATATTTATATAATAATAAATCTTTTTTAAAATTACAAAATTTAAAAAATTATTTTTTTTTTTAATATTTTTTATAAATTTATAGACATTTTGATTTCTTTTTTTTATATGATATTGATATGAATAAAAATGAATACATAAATTACTTTTTAAAAATATTAGACTCTTATGATGATTATATTAAGTTTGGAATTAAACAAAAACATTTAAAATACAAAATAGACATCTCCCAAAATAATGATAATGGTTTAAATAAAAACAGCCTAAATTTAAACAGAAATATTGAACAAAATATTAAAAAAATAATTAATTTAGCGGAATTAATAATAAAATGTACTAAATGTCCGCTTTATAATTTTTCAAATAAAATTTCAGGAGCCGGTAATCCTAATTCTAAAATTTTTATAATATCTATTCAGCCAAATATAGAAAATGAAAAAACTTCACTTCCTATAAATGATAGGGAATATGATTATTTAAAAAAATGGTTAAATGCAATAAATATTGATATAGAAGAAGTATTTATTACTAATTTAATAAAATGTGTTCCAAAAAAAAATAATATAACAAAAGATATAATTAATGCATGCAGGATATATTTAAATGAACAATTGGACATTATAAAACCTTCTATCATTTTAACACTTGGTCAAATAACACTTTCAAGTTTAAAACAAAGCCGTCTGGATCTTAAAAATAATCATGGTAATATTTTTTATTATAATAAAATACCTTTTATACCAACTTATCATCCGAAAGATGTCTTATTAAACCAGGATTTAAAAAAATCAGTATGGGCTGATTTAAAAATATTAAAAAATTTTATAGAAAACAGAATGGTATAATCTGCCTATATGAAATATATAAATGTCGCTTTACCGATTAAAATTAATTCACTTTTTTTATATTCTATAGAAGAAGATATTGATTTAACTGAAATTACAGGAAGAAGAGTTTTAGTTAATTTTAACGGTAAAAATATTAGAGGTTATGCTGTATCAGAAGGCAGCTTTACAAATGACTTTAAAATTAAACCGATAAAAAAAATAATTGATAATAGAAAAATTTTTACTGATGATATGGTAAATTTTGCAAATTGGATTGCAGATTATTATTTTGCAGGAATCGGAGAAGTATTATCTTTAATGATACCAAAAGGAGTTAAACCTGCTGAAAATATAACTGGTAATCATAAAAATATCATATCAAATAAATTATCAAATATTCAACAGGTAATTTATGATAATATAATTAATGATATTAATAATAATATAAAAAAATTTTATCTTTATGGAATAACCGGAAGCGGAAAAACTGAAATATACATAAAGCTTATAGAATATACCTTAAAGCAAAATAAAAATATAATCTTTTTAGTACCTGAAATCGCAATAAGCTATCAAACCTTGGAATATCTAAAAAAAATATTTGGGACAAAATGTGCAATACTGCATTCAAATTTAAAAGGGAGTATTAGATTAAGAGAATACATCAGGCTATTGGATAATGAAGCTAAAATTGTAATAGGCACAAGAAGCGCATTATTTGCGCCTATCAGCAATTTAGGACTAATTATAATTGATGAAGAAAATGATCATTCATATAAATCTGAAGAAAATCCTAGATTTCATGCCAGGACAGCAGCTCAATATCTTGCATTAAAAAACGATTCAATTATTATTCTTGGTTCAGCAACTCCGTCTATAGAATCCTGGTATTATACAAAAAAAAATTATTTTAAGTTATATTTATTAAAAGAGCGATACGGCGGTGCAGAATTACCTGATGTTGAGATAGTAGACAACTCCACTTTAATTACAAAAAAAAACATATCACCTCAACTTGCCTCTGAGATAAATAATAGACTTAAGAATAATGAGCAAGTTGTTTTATTACAAAATAGAAGGGGTTTTTCAAATTTTATAAAATGTACAGACTGTTCATATATTATTTCCTGTCCAAGATGCAATATATCATTGACTTATCATAAAAGTAAAAATAAATTAATCTGTCATCATTGCGGCTATAAAATTAACTATCCCGATAAATGCACAAAATGCAATTGTGAAAAATTAATAAAAATTGGTGCAGGCACTGAAAGAATCGAAGATGAGATTGCAAAAATGTTTTCACATGCTGTTATTGAAAGAATGGATAGAGACTCATTAAAAAATGAAAATGACTATAAGCATATTCTTAAAAAAATGGAAAAAGGTGAAATCGATATATTGATAGGTACACAGATGATTGCAAAAGGGCTGCATTTCCCAAAAATAAAATTTGTAGGCATAATAAATGCAGATTTAATTCTCAACATTCCGGATTTTAAAGCCTCTGAAAGAGCATTTTCTTTAATTACACAGGTTTCCGGGAGGGCCGGTAGAGAAGGGAAAAAAGGGCATGTAATGATACAAACATATAATCCTGATCATTATTCTATTACTACCGCAAAAAACAATGATTATGAAACTTTTTATAAAAAAGAAATTGAATATCGTCAATTAATGAAAATGCCCCCCTTTAAAAGATTAATTAGACTTGTTATTAGAGGTGTTGAAGAAAAAAGAGTAATAAATGATATCAATAATATTTATAACCTATTAAATAACAAACAAACAAAAAATATAGAAATACTGGGTCCTGCCCCTTGTTTATTTACAAAAATAAATTATAATTACAGATATCAAATCCTTTTAAAATCTGATAAAATTACTTCAATGCAAAAATTAGTAAAAGAAAATATAAAATATTTCACAGTACATTATAAAAATTATCTTGAAATTGATATTGATCCAGTAAATTTATTATGATAATTTAATAATAAAATAAATTTATTTCTTATAATTATGGACAGAATTTAATAAATTATGTATTTATGCATATGTTTGAAATAATATTGGCAACTTATAATAATCATAAAGCAAAAGAATTTTCAGAAATATTCGGTAACAAAATAAAAATAAAAACACTTAAAGAAATAAATTTTAATGAAAAAATTATTGAAAACGGAAATTCTTTTATAGAAAATTCATTGATTAAATGCAAAACTGTTTATAATAAAATAAAAAAACCTGTTATAGCTGATGATTCCGGAATAGCCGTTAATGTATTAAACGGGAAACCCGGGATTCATTCTGCAAGATACGGTAATAAAAAATTTACTGATGAAGAAAGATATTTATACTTATTATCAAAATTAAAAAAAGCAGATGATTTAACGGCTGCTTTTGTTTGTGCTCTTACACTTTATATTAATCCGAACAGAGTTTATATAATACAGGAAGAAACCAGAGGTTTAATCACTTTTGACCCAAAAGGAAAAAACGGATTTGGATATGACCCGATATTTTATCTTCCAGAATTTTCTAAAACTGCTGCTCAATTATCAAATAAAGAAAAAAATCAAATATCTCATCGAGGAAAAGCTGCTAAGAGAATGAAAATAATAATTGAAAATATTAATTAAAGCCTATGAATAGTGATAATGCCTGGTGGGGTGAAAAATGGAAATCTTCATTCTTTAAATTTAATAATCATGATAATAATACTAAATTTAATATAAATACAAATAATTTTTTAATATCAAATATAAATTTTAAGGGTAATCAAGTATTCTCACGTATAAAAACAAAATCCGGTAAATCATACAATCAAATATTTAAATTTAGAAATATTACAGAACCCGAAAAAAAAATAATAATAAATATTATTGAAAAGAATCCATTGTACCTATCAAAATTACTTAATAAAATATTTCCGAAAGAATTTCATAAAATTTTAAATAAAAATAACATTAATTTATTTGAAAATAGCCACTCTAATTTTAATACAGCATGTACTTGTTCAGATATATCATATTTATGTAAACATATAAATGCTGTTATTAATTTATTATCTTTAGAAATAAATAAAAATCCATTTTTATTATTTCAAATTTATAATCTTGATATTTTAAAGGAGTTGGAAAATTTTAGAATTATTAATAATAATAAAAATAAGGATTTCTTTAGTCTAAAAAATATTGCAGATAATTCAAAAAAAATAATTGATACAGATAATAATTGTATAAGCGTAGAATCATTAGAATCCTTAGACCTATCAGAATTAACAGATTTTGATGAAAATATATTAAAATTACTAAACAATAATCCCTTATTTTATAAACAGGGCAATTTTAAACACCGCTTAAAAAATATATATATTAATACCAAATTAAAAACCGGAAATATTTTGCACGGATATGAAAAAATTCATGACTATAAATATTATATAGATTTTTTTGATTTTAATCTTGAAGATTTTAAATATTTTGATTCAATTATAATTAATAAAGATTATAATTTTAAACTTACTTTTAATGATAATATAAATAAAGGCAATACTGATAAATCCGCACTAATATCTTTAATGAATTTATTTAATACAAAAAACTCTACACATATAAAAAATTATTCAAAAAAATTATATTTACTATATCAAGTTTATAATATCTCTTTAATTTTTTTACAAAAAGGTATTTTTATTCCTCAATTAATCAAATTGGACAGCAATCTATACAAAATACGCTGGATACCACCACTAACCTTAGATAAAATAAAAAAAATTATAAACAAAATAGAAATAAATTTACCAGTTAACTTTATAAAATTTGAAAATAATTTTAATGAGAAAAAAAAATATATATATCCGGAAAAAAAAGAGCAAGTATTAATATTATTTTCAATTTTTTTTGGTTTATTAATAGAAATCTTTAATAATAGAATTTTAAAAAACAATTTAATCACAAATCTTTTTTTTAAAAATAAAAAATTAAATACAAATAAATTTTTTGAATTAAAAGAAATACCAAATAATATAAATCTCTGGCTTAATAGATTTTATATTACACATAAAGATTTTATACCAATAATCAAAATTGACTTATTAAATGATAAATATATTTTAGATATTTTAATTGAATTAAAAAATAATGAATTAAATGCACCAATAAATATCTCTAATATTTTTAAATCAAATGAATATAATGACATCCGACAAATAATTTTAAAAGATTTATATATGATTTCCGAATATCTTCCGGAAATTAAAAAAATAATTAATTCTAAAGGGCTTCAAACAATAGAGATAAATCCAAATTATTTTGCAGAAATTTTTTATAATGTAATCCCTGCAATAAAATTATTAGGCATTAAAATACTTTTACCTCAAAATCTTCATAAAATAATTAAGCCGAAAATAACTTTATCGATAGATAAAAAAAATAAAATAAATCCATTAATTAATTATATGTCATTAGCAGATGTTTTATCATTTGAATGGAAAATTGCATTAGGTAATGAAATATTATCAAAAAATGAATTTTTAAATATTGTCAGAGGATTAAACGGTATAGTGAGTATTAAAAATAAATTTATACTGCTTGATGAAAAAAATATAAGAGAAATATTAAAACATTTTACAGGGACTCCAAAGCTAAACAATCATGATCTATTAAAAATGGGATTTGATGAAAATTATAATGGTGCAAAGATTGAAATAACAGAAAATGCAAAAAATCTTTATAATTTATTTAGGAAAAAAATTAATATTACTATACCTAAAAACTTAAATGCGGTATTAAGAAATTACCAACTGCGTGGATTTAAATGGATTTATAAAAATGTAAAAATGGGTTTTGGCTGTTTAATTGCTGATGATATGGGTTTAGGAAAAACAATACAAACAATTACATTACTTTTAAAACTTAAAGAAGAAAATATTATTGGTGACAGAAAATGTATTATAATTGTACCTACTGCATTACTTACAAACTGGAATAAAGAAATAGAAAAATTCGCGCCAAGTCTCAAAATATTGACTTATCACGGAAAAAAAAGAAATATAAAAAATAATTATGATGTTCTATTAACAACATATGGTATTATACGAAATGATTTTAATTTATTTAAAAATACAAATTGGTTTTTAACAATTCTCGATGAAGCACAAAATATTAAAAACCCAAATTCTACTCAAACAAAATATATAAAAAAAATAACATCTGATATAAAATTAGCCATAACAGGCACCCCCGTAGAAAACAGACTTTTAGAAATATGGAGTATTTTTGATTTTATTAATAAAGGATATCTCGGCAGCATGCAGTATTTTAAAAAAGAATTTGCAATCCCAATAGAATTATTAAAAAATAATGATAAATTGGATACATTTAAAAAGATTACAAGTCCATTTATATTAAGAAGAGTTAAAACAGATAAATCTATAATAAATGATTTACCGGAAAAAATAGAAATATTAGAGTATTGTTATCTTACCCCACAACAAACAGCAATATATCAAAATATTGTTAATAAATCATTAAATAAAATTGAAGAAAGTTCCGGAATTGAAAGAAAAGGTTTAATACTAAAACTAATGGTATCATTAAAACAGATTTGCAACCATCCTACCCAATATTTAAAGCATAAGGACATTAATCCGAATAAATCCGGAAAAACAATGATGCTTATAAATTTACTTAAAAAAATTTATCTTAATAATCAAAAAGTATTGATATTTACACAATATAGAGAAATGGGAGAAATATTAAAAAATATTATAATTACAAAATTTAAAACTATTCCATTATTTATGCATGGCAGTTTAGACAGAAAAAGTAGAGACAAGGTTGTTGATTCATTCCAAAATGATAATAATATCAATACATTAATTTTAACATTAAAGGCAGGCGGTACAGGATTAAATTTAACTGCTGCTACAAATGTGATTCACTTTGATCTATGGTGGAATCCGGCAATAGAAAACCAGGCAACTGATAGAGCATATAGAATAGGACAAAGAAATGATGTAATTGTATATAGATTATTAACGCAGGGCACACTGGAAGAAAAAATAAATAATATGATTACAAATAAAAAAGAACTTGCAAAACTTGCTGTATCAAAAGGAGATTTAATGATAAGTGAATTAAGCAATGAGCAATTAAAAATTATTACAAGTTTAAATTAAAAAATTTTTTTATTTTTGTAAAATAAAAAGATAAATATTGATTTTTAAATAAAAGAATATTATACATAAAAAAGATTATAGAAGAATAATAGGAGAATTATAAAATGACAGATACAATAACAAAAGATATGAATTTAAAAGATTTACTTGAAAAACATCCTGAAAGTGCCAAAATTTTTGCTGCATACGGTATAGGATGTCTAGGATGCGCACTAGCTTCTTATGAAACAATAGAACAGGGATTAACTGCCCATGGTATTGATATAGATGAATTTTTAAAAGATTTAAATTCTTATGTAAATAAATAATTTTTTAATAAATAAAACTTATTTTATATGAAAAGGTTAATACTATTAAGGCATGCAAAATCTTCCTGGGATAATCCTGGTTTAACTGATCATGATAGGCCTTTAGCTAAACGAGGAATTCTTGATGCTCCTAAAATAGGAAAATTTTTGGAAAGTAACAACATAATTCCAGAATTAATTATATGTTCGACTGCTTTACGAGCGAAAGAGACATTAAATCTTGTTTATAATGAAATCAAAAAAAATGTAAAAATTATATTTAACGAAAGTATATATAATTCTAATAGTAATGAACTTGTAAATTTAATATCCGGCACAGATAATGATATAACAAAACTTATGATTATTGGCCATAATCCTGATTTAGAATATTTAGTAGAAATATTAACAGATAAAGATTTTCCTTATACAAAATACAGTACCGCAGGATTAGCAATAATTGATTTTAGTATTGATAATTGGTTGTCTATTACTGATACTGTTGGTAATTTAAAAATATATAAAACACCAAAGATGCTCTAATAATAAAAAAAGCCGTAAGACTATACACTTACGGCTTTTTTATTATTTAACAATACTCTCTGTTAGTTTTTTTCTTGGTTTCTTATTCTTAATATTAAATATTATCTTATTATTCTTAATAGAAACCTCAATTCTATCCCCATGTGTAAATTTTCCATTTAATATTTCAATTGTTAAAGGATCAATTATTTCTTTTTGTAAAGCTCTCCTTAATGTCCTTGCTCCATATCGTCTATCATAATGATTTTCAATTATGAACTCTTTAACCTTTTGAGATAATGAAATTGTATAATTATGTTCTTTGATATTATTCTTTGTTTCACTGAACATGATATCTATAATTTTACTTAAATCCTCTTTTTTAAGCGGACTGAATACAACAATTTCATCAACCCTATTTAAAAATTCCGGATTAAAAACTCTTTTTAATTCATTCATGGCAGAATTTTTAATTTCTTTATATATATTATCATTATTATCAGATGTAAAACCAATATTACCTTCTTTATGAATTTCTCTTGCACCTACATTACTTGTCATAATTATTATGGTGTCCCTGAATGAAACATTATGTCCTAAATTATCAGAAAGTTCACCTTCTTCAAGCACTTGTAATAAAATATTAAATACATCCGGATGTGCTTTTTCTATTTCATCAAGCAATACAACCGAATATGGTTTTCTCCTAATCCTTTCTGTTAATAATCCTCCTTCATCATATCCTATATACCCTGGAGGAGCACCAACAAGTCTGGAGACATTATGTTTTTCCATAAAATCAGACATATCTATCCTAACCAATGCATTTATATCACCAAATAAAAATTCCGCTAAACGCTTTGCTAATTCCGTTTTACCAACACCGGTTGGTCCTAAGAATATAAATGATCCCATCGGCCTGTTTTTTGAGTTTAATCCAAGCCTTGCTCTTCTTACAGATGACGCTATCAATTTAATTGCATCATCCTGACCTATTACTTTTTTGCTGATTTCATCTTCTATATTTAATAATCTCTTCGTCTCATCCTCAGCAATTTTAGAAATCGGTATTTTAGATATACTTGATACTACCTCTGCTATACTATCTTCATCAACTATATACTTATCAGAATTATTATGCTTCTGCCATTTTAATCTTATAGCCTCTTTTTCTTTATTTAATTCATTAATTTTATCTTTTAAGTCCTCACATTCTTCAAACAACTGTTCCTTAATTAATTGACCTTTTCTCATCTCAAGCTGTTCTATTTCATTTTCTATATCCAATAATTCATTGGGTTTTACAGATTTTCTCAATCTTATCCTTGATCCTGCTTCATCAATTAAATCAATTGCTTTATCAGGCAGATATCTATCAGATATATATCTATGGCTTAAATAAGCAGCTAATTTTATAGCTCTGTCTGTATATTTAACATTATGATGATTTTCATATAAATATTTAATACCATTTAGGATATTTATTGTCTCATCAACAGAAGGCTCATCCACAATAATCGGTTGAAATCTTCTTTCTAATGCCGTATCCTTTTCAATATGTTTTTTATATTCATTTAATGTTGTAGCCCCAATACATCTAAGCTCTCCTCTTGATAAAGAAGGTTTTAACATATTTGAAGCATCAATAGCACCCTCTGCTGCCCCTGCACCTATTATTGTATGAAGTTCATCTATAAAAATTATTACATTATCAACTTCTGCTATCTCCTTCATAACTTTTTTCAGTCTTTCTTCAAATTCTCCTCTATATTTTGTTCCTGCCACTAATAATGCAAGATCTAATGCAATAACTCGTTTACCTATTAATACATCAGGAACATTACTATTAACTATTCTTTGAGCTAAACCTTCAACAATTGCAGTTTTACCGACACCAGGCTCACCTATTAATACAGGATTATTTTTTGTCCTTCTTGATAAAATTTGAATAACCCTTTCAATTTCTATATCTCTGCCTATAACTCTGTCTAATTTTCCTTTTTTTGCATATATAGTTAAATCCCTACCAAATTCATCAAGTGTTGGTGTTTTTTTAATACTTTCTTTTTTTGAAGTTGTTTTACCAAATCCTATAATCTTAACTATACCTTCTCTAAATTTATTAACAGTTACATTATAGTCTTCCAGTACCTGTGCCACCACAGAATCCCTGGTAAGCATGGAAGCTAAAAACAAATGCTCTGTACCGATATAGCTGTATCCCATATTTTTTGCTTCTTCTATACTCATTTCAATCATTCTTTGTACTTCTGGTGAGGGCATAACATCACCAAGATATACAGGACCATCTTTTTTTTCTAAATATTCTTCCATATCCATAATTAATTCAGAAATATCAACACCAAGACTCTCTAATGTTTTTACAGCAACACTTTCCTTTTCATTTAAAATAGCCAGCACCATATGCTCCGGCAATAATTTATCAGCGTTAAATCTTTTTGCTTCTTCTTGTATTAATACATTGATAACCCTATTAGCTCTTGCAGTAAAGCCTCTATGAAACATATTTATTCTCCGTATTTAAGTTACTTCTAATAACTTTAATTATTGCATAATCTTTATTAACTTTCTCATTATTACTAATAAAATTTATATTTCCTTCTTTTATTTTATTAAAAATAACATTTAATTTTGTAATATCAATTGGTATTTTTATCCCTAATTTTATACCAATCCTCAAATTAGTTAAATGCTCCAATGCTTCATTATAATTCATTAATTTAGCATATAATAATAAACCGTAACTCCTATATATTTTATCGTCAAATGAATCCTTATTTTTTAAATAATACTCCATTAATAGATTATTATCCAACTCATCTAATTGGGTTATTCCTAAATTAAATCTATTAATAAGATCATCTTCTGATACACCAAAATTTTGTATTGATGAAAACAAATAATAATCCTTTAATTCTTCATTATTATTAAATATTACTTTTTTAATAGTATATCCCCTATTTGTATACATTTCTAAATAATCATTATCTTTAGATAACCCTATCCCCGGTAAATGCAGTAAAACATTAATATTTAAGCCTAATCCGCAATTTTTGACATAAGATGTTAAAAATCCATATTTAGTACTTGCCATATATGAAAATTTACTGCTGATCTTATCCTCAATATCAACAATATTTATATATTGTTCATTTAATGAAAATTGCGGCTTATTAATAATTATAGTTAAATGATCATTATAATTTAATAATATTGTTATATCATTACGATTTAAATATATGAATTTACCATCTTTACGATAAAAAAACTTATTATCAAATAAATTATCCGCAAAATAATCCTTTTCTATATCATCCATTTTATTTAAATCATAGATAACAGAATCATATTTTAAATTTTTAATAAAATTAATTATTTTTTTTTCAATTTCTTCTTTTTTATCAATCGATAAAAACTTTTCAAATTTATAACCATTTATATTTCTGTATAATATTAAATTAGAAAATATTACAGATGGAATTTTTAGTAATTTGTTATTTACCTGCAATTTCCTTCATCCTTCTATTAATCTTTCTTTTCAATTTCTTTATTTCATCTCTAATTTCCGCTGCTTTTTTATAATCTTCTTTCATTATATAATTATTTAATTGGTCTTTTAACATAAATAAATTAGTTTTATCTTCTTTAACAATATTAAGAATTTTTGGTAATTTACCTTTATAATTTAATGAATTATTTCTTTTATAAATTATTAAATCAATAATTTGTTCAAAAACAGTATAACATACCGAACATCCAAGCATTAAATCATCAGAAAATTCATTTATTGTTGTCTTACATTCAGGGCATGTAAGATTAACCTTATAATTAATATCACTACTTTTTAATTTATTTCTTGATTTATTTTCTTTAAATAAATTTTTTATAAAATTACTAAAAATCCCGTCTAATTCTTCTATGGAAGTATTTAATCCTTTCTTTATAGCACATTTTAGACATAAATTAATTTTTCTAACACCTTTTTCAGAATATTCATGTACATGAATAATAGCATCATTTCTTTTACATATAGAACACTTCATCACTGTTTATCCTAATATATTCTTATTACAAATTATAATATTTTTTTGATAAATTAGCAACTTTTCATTAATAATAAATATTTAATCTATACATTTTTTATATTAGTTTTTAAATATAAATCAATAATAAATAAAATTTGTTACATTTATTTTACTAATATAACATAAAAAGAATAAATTTTTATCTTAATGGAATTTATAATATATCCGAAAATTATAGAAATAATTGAAATATTTCAAGGAGTTAATATGGTACGCTCTCTATGGACTGCTGCAAGCGGAATGAATGGGCAACAATTTAATATTGATACAATAGCTCATAATCTTTCAAACGTTAATACAACTGGTTATAAAAAAACACGTGCAGATTTTGAAGATCTTCTTTATCAAAATTTGAGAATGGCCGGAACCCCGTCAACATCTATTACAAATTATCCGACAGGAATACATGTGGGTCTTGGAGTTAAAACTGCTGCAACACAAAAAATTTTTGAACAAGGTTCTTTACAAGCAACAGGAAATAATAAGGATCTTGCCATTGAAGGTGAAGGATTTTTTAAAGTAATATTATATGATGGGACAGAAGCATACACAAGAGATGGAGCATGGAAAACTGATTCAAATTTTCAAATGGTTAATCATAGCGGGTATTTTATGGATCCTGAAATTATATTCCCGGAAGGAACTTTACATGATTCTATATCTATAAGTAAAGATGGTGTAGTAACCTGTAAAGTCGGGGGTAGTGATGAAATAATTGAAGTAGGTCAGATAGAATTATATAGGTTTATAAATCCGGCAGGTTTAACCAATATTGGCGGAAATTTATATAAAATATCAGAGGCTTCCGGTGAGGCTATATCAGGAATACCTGGATTTGACGGAATGGGTAAACTACATCAAGGTTTTATTGAAATGAGTAATGTAAAAGTTGTTGAAGAAATGGTTAATATGATAGTAGCTCAAAGAGCATATGATCTTAATTCAAAAGCAATACAAACATCTGATGCCATGCTTGCAACTGCTGTTAATTTAAAGAGATAAATAGATGAAAAAATTATTTCTTTTAATTTTTTTGTTTATTAATATTAATATTTTCTCAAATTATATAACATTAAAAAAAGAAATAAATATTTCTCAAAACTCAATATATTTAAATGACATTATAGTTGAAAAATTGAACAATATACCGAATATCTTCATAAAAAATATAACAAAATCTTCTGATATTATTGATAGTGATTTCATTATAGACAAATTAGAAGAAAATAACATTTATGATATAATTATAATCGGTAATAAAACAATAATTAATATAAATAAAATATTATTAGATGAAAATTTAAAAAAGAATAATTTATTAGTAAATCCATTAATAAAATTAGAAGAAATAATTAAGTCAATAATAGATGTAGAAAATTATAGTTTAAATCTAGAATTAATAGAAATTTTACCATCTATTGATATTAATAATATATTTCATAACTATGAATGGCAGATTAAAAATATAATATTAAGCTTTAATGATTTACAACAATTTATGATTTTACCTATTATTATTGATGATAAACTTTATTATGCAAAAATAAAAATTACTCTTGATACATGTGTATATTCAGCAATAAGTATATTAAGCCGGAATGATGTAATTAAACAAGATTTTTTTAAAATAAAATCAATCGATATAATGACTCTACAAAATTTTGAAAACATTGTATTTAATATTGATAAGGCAATAAATAAAAAATTAAAAGAAAATATTAATTATGGTGATATATTAAGATGGACATCTTTAAAAAAAACGCCATTATTACTAAAAGGTGAAGAAACAAAAATAATCTTTAATAAAAATAATATAGAAATTATTTTACCATGCAAACTTATAAATGACGGTTATGAAGATGAAAAAATTAAAATTAAGCTAATGAATGAAAATGAGTTATATGGAATTTTAAGATATAAAAAAGGATCAATCTATGTTGAAGGTTTATAAAACTTTAATTATTATACTTTTAATAAATTGTATTATCATTTTAAATATTTATTCTAAAAATCCTGTAAGAATAAAAGATATAGCCGTAATACAGGGTATAAGAGAAAATCAATTAATGGGTTTCGGATTAGTAACTGGATTACAAGGAAAAGGTGATTCAAGAGGTTTTAAATTTACAAAATTAATGTTAAAAAATTTAGCTTTAAATTATGGATATAATGTTGTAATTGACGACTTAAACAGTAAAAATATTGCAGCAGTATTAGTAATTGCAAATATAAATTCTTTTGTTAAAGAAGGTGATTTAATTGATATATCTGTAAGTTCTATCGGAGATTGTAAATCTCTTGAAGGCGGTATACTTCTTCAAACACCTTTAAAAGGAGCAAACAATGAAGTATATGCTGTCGCACAGGGGCGTATTTTGGCAGGTAATAGAACAAATTTTAGCCAAAATACTGCATCAGTACCTGCCGGTGCAATTATGGAAAAATCTGTAACAAATAATTTTATAAATAATAATAAAATTAATTTAATTATAAAATTCCCGGATTTTGTAACAGCCAATCAAATTAGAGAAGCAATACTTGGATTAAATAGTGATTTACAGGTAAATGCAATTGATCCCAGTTTAATTGAAATTATTTTAGGCGAAGAAGAGTTAAAGAATCCAATTGACTTTATTGCACAATTAGAAGTTTTAACTGTTACACCTGATTATATTGCATCTGTAGTAATAGATAAGAAAAAGGGAATAATAGTAATGGGTGAAGATGTTATAATCCAGGAATGTTCAATATCTACTGATTTTGGTCAAATTACGGTAAAAAATAATAGAAAAGATAATAATTTTCAAATAAAGAATCAAACTATTGGTGAGCTTGTTAAAACATTGAATCAAATAGGTTTAACTAATGATGAAATAATATCATTAATTGAAGCTATATATAAAATCGGTGCTATTAATGCAAAATTAATAATATTATAAATAAGGAAATTAGATGAATAATGATATATTAAAAATTGATCAATATTATTACAATTATCAAAATGAAAAAATAAATTCTTTGAAAAACAAAATACAAAATAATAATAATTCTACTGAACCAAATTTTTCAAAAATGCTGGATAATAAATTATCGGCAGATAATAATATAAAAAATTTAAATAAAAATGAAAAAAAATTATTAAATTCCTGTATAGAATTGGAAAGTTTTTTTTGGAAACAGGTTTTAAACTCCATGAAAAAAACAACAGGAAAATATAAATTATTAGACGGCGGTCAAGCTGAAGAGATATTTTCCGATATGCTTTATGATGAATATTCTATGTTATTAGCTAAAAATGCGAATTCTAATATATCTATTGATATGTTTAAACAATTATCAAAATATTTATAATTATAATGACTATTGATAATAAGTAAAATAATATATTATAAAAATAAAAACTATTATTAATTTCAATTTTTTTTAATTTTTCTTTATTTATATCTATTTTATCTTTTTTATAAATTCTTATAATTTTTAAAGTTATTTTTTTTAAATTAATTTTTTCTTCTATTAAATCCCAAAAATTAATAAAATAATATATTGATAAATAAAAAATATTTTTTTTATTTCCTGTTAAAATTAATGATAATATTCCATCTCTATTAGATTTAATACTATTTATAGTAAAAAAAAACATTGTTATTATTAAATAAGATTTTATAATACTATTAACCAATCCTTCTTCAGTTATACAGAGATTATAAAATTTAAATAATATTTTACCTTCATAAAAAAAAATATTTACAATAAAAATTAATAAAGAAATTATGGCTATTCTTAAAATAATTTTAAAACGATTATTTTTACAAAAAAACATAAAAAATATAAATTCAAATAATACATAAATAATAAAATTAAAAATTAATAAAATATTATTATTTATTAAATAAAAATTATTAATTTTATATTTATTATAAAAAAAATAAAATAAAACAGTATTAATAGTTAAAATTATAATATGAATCATTGAAAAGAAAAAAAACAAAAAAAGCCTCCATTTATAAGGAGGCCTTAAATTATAATTTAAGCTAATATTTTCCATTGATTTAATAATAAATTATTTTTCAGAATCATCTTTAATAATAGTTTTTTCAGTTTCTTCTGCAACATCATCCTTAATTATCGTTTTTACAGTATCATCCTCAACCAATGTTTTTTCAGTTTCTTCTTTCTTTTCTTTTATATCAATTTCAGTAGATTGTTTTTCCTTTTTATCATTTTTATTCTTTTTCTCTTCTAAATTCTTATCTTTTACCTTTTTATCTTTTACTTTTGGTTCTTCTTTCTTTTCTTCTTTTTCTTCAACCTTTTGTTCTGATTTATTTTGTTTTAAATCTGCTTTTTTTATTTTCTTTTTCTTCTTTTTAATACCAGAGTCCGATTGTTCTTCAATTAATTCTAAATATGCCATATCAGCACCATCGCCTTTTCTGCTATTCAATTTTATTATTCTTGTATAGCCCCCCATCCTTTCAATATATCTTGGTGCGATTTCTTCAAATAATTTATTTAATATTTTTTTATCTTTAATTATTTTATTTACTACTCTAATATTATGTAAAGTTTTTTCTTTAGCTTTTGTTATTAATTTTTCTGCAATCCTTCTAATTTCTTTTGCTTTAATTTTCGTAGTTTTTATTCTTTCATTACTAAATAAAGCTTCCACCATATTTCTATATAAAGCTTTCCTGTGTGAATGCGTTCTGTTTAATTGACTAAATGACTTTAAATGTTTCATTATAACTAAACCTTCCTATTCCATTACTCTTTATTAAAAATTTTATCAACAATATCTTTCATACCAAAAGACAATTTTTGTTTAACTAATTTTTCTTTTATTTCAATTAATGATTTTTTACCAAAATGTCTAATTTTTGATATTTCATCCTCAGTTTTTGAGACTAAATCAGCAATTATCCTTATATTTGAGCTTCTTAAACAATTACTTGCTCTTACAGATAATTCTAATTCATCAACAGGAGTTTCAAGTAATGATTTTAATTCCTCATCTTCTTTATTTTCCTCGATTTCTTCTTCTTCTTCCTCTTCTTCAAAATTTATAAAAATTTGAAAATGATCTTTTAATAATTTTGCACTTCCTGCTATTGCATCTTCTGGTTTAATTGTACCATTTGTCCATAATTCTAAGATTAATTTATCAAAATCAGATCTTTGTCCAACTCTTGTATTTTCAACAGCATATTTTACTTTTTCTATTGGGCTATAATTAGCATCAATAGGTATTGTATTAACTGTTTCTATATACTCAACCTGTCTCTCAGATTCAACAAAACCTCTACCCAAATCAATTTGTAATTCAATTTCTAAATTAGCTTTATCACTTAAAGTCATAATTTTTAAATCTTTATTAAAAACTTCTATAGTATCATCTACAACTAAATCACCGGCAGTTATACAGCATTCACCTTTTCTTTCCAGTCTAATTGTTTTTGATTCTATATCATCACTTAACTTTATTTTAATATTCTTTAAATTTTTAATTACTTCCAATGTTTCTTCTACTACTTCATCTATTGCTTCAAATGCACTGGTTAATACTTTTACATTATTTTTGCTATCATAAGTCTGTATTCTCATAGCAGAAATAGCATAGCCAGGCATAGAAGATAACAATACTCTTCTAAAAGTATTTCCTATTGTATATCCAAATCCTCTTTCAAAAGGGTAAATAATAAATTTTCCATAAAAAGGTGTTTGCTCATCTTTTTCATATGTAATATTTTTTGGTTTTCTAAAACCTTTTAATAATATCCTTTGATTCACTGGTTATACCCCTTTTAATTATTTAGAATATAATTCTACAACTAATTGTTCATTAATAGTACCAATATATTTAATATCGCTTCTTCTAGGTAATTCTTTAATAACACCTTCCGCTTTATCAACATTTACTTCCAGCCAAGGAACAATACCTTCAGTTCCTACTTTCTTTAACGCATCAAGAATAATTTTTTTCTTTTTGCTGTTTTCTTTAATTGAAATAATATCATCTTTTTTAACATTATATGATGGAATATTAACTTTTGTACCATTAACTTCAACATGTCCATGCAATATAATTTGTCTTGCCTGACTTCTACTTGTAGCCATATGCATTCTAAATAATATATTATCTAATCTTGTTTCTAATAAAATAATTAGATTATCGCCAGTAATACCTTTCTTTCTATTAGCTATTTCAAAATATCTTCTAAATTGTTTTTCCAATACTCCATACAAATTTTTTAGTTTTTGTTTTTCTTTTAACTGAACTCCATAATTAGATATTTTTTTAAGTCTGGCACTGGCGGCTTTACCTGGCAAGCCTTTTCTTTTTAAATTTTCTTTTTTATCTATTGGGCACTTTACTGAGATACATCTATCTCCTTTAAGCATAAGTTTTTGTTTTTGAGCCCTACATAACCTGCATTTTGGTCCTAAATATCTAGCCATAATTTGTTTATACTCTCCTTCTTTTTTTTGGTCGACAGCCATTGTGTGGAATAGGTGTTATATCTTTAATTAAATTAATATATAAACCTAAATTACTTACAGCCCTTATTGCTGATTCTCTACCAATACCAGGTCCTTTTACATATATTTCTACATCTTTTAAACCGTATGTTTCTACTGCTTTTTTACATGCATCTTCTGTTACTAATTGAGCAGCAAAAGGTGTCGCTTTTTTAGCACCTCTAAAACCACTTAATGAACCGGATGAAGACCATGATAATACATTACCTTTTAAATCTGTTACAGATACAATAGTATTATTGAAAGAAGCTTGAATATATACTCTACCAGATCCAATTATCTTTTTTTCTTTCTTTTTAACTCTAGTTTTAGTTTTTGCCAATTTTTAACTCCTATTTATTATTTCTTCTTTTTACCAGCAACAGTTTTTTTCTTTCCTTTTCTGGTTCTTGCGTTTGTTTTTGTTTTTTGACCCCTAACTGGTAAGCTTTTTCTATGTCTAAGTCCTCTATAAGATCCAATATCAATAAGTCTCTTAATATTCATTTGAACTATTGCTCTTAATCTACCTTCTACAACATATTCATTTTCAATTACTTTTCTAAGAGAATTAATTTCATTTTCTGTTAAATTATTTATTCTTGTACCTAATTTTATACCTGCTTTTTCACAAATTTCAATTGCCAATGACCTACCAATACCATATATATAAGTTATTGCAATTTCAACAGGTTTATTTGGTAAATCTACACCTGATATACGTGCCATTTAATAAACTCCTATTTTTGTCTTTGTTTGTGTTTTGGATTTTCACAAATAATCCTTACAACACCTTTTCTTTTAATTATTCTGCATTTATTACAAATTGGTTTTACACTAACTCTTACTTTCATAATAATCCACCTAAAAATTTCTTGATCTTATTTTACCTTTTTTTGTCAATCCATCATAATGATGCATTTTTAAATGACTCTCTATTTGACTCATTGTATCTAAATCAACACCTACAATTATTATTAAAGAAGTACCACCCAGTAAATAAGCAAAACTTACCGGAAAATCCGGTATTAAATTTATAATTATAGTAGGTATTACTGCAATGAATGCTAAAAAAACAGAACCTGGTAAAACAATTCTATTTAATACCTTTGTTAAATATTCCTGTACCTTATTAATTGGCACACCAGGTATTGAGCCTCCATTTTCACGAATATTTTTTGCAATTTCAATAGGATTTAAAGTAACCTGTGTATAAAAATATGCAAAAAATATTATTAAAATTGAATAAGCAATTAAATACACAAAATGCCCCGGACTTAAATAATTACTAATAGTATCTATCCATTTTACATTTTTAAAAAAATTTGCCAATGTCTGAAACACCTGTAAAAATGCACTTGCAAAAATAATTGGAATAACTCCCGAAGGATTTATTTTTAAAGGAAGATATGTATTTGGAACACCATACATTTTTCTGCCTACAATTCTTCTTGCATAATTAACCGGTATCTTCCTCTGTCCTTGCTGCTCATATATAACAAGTGATATAATAAAGACATACATTATAATTATACCTAATACAATTGGTAAATCTAAATCACTAGATTCACTTGTAACTTTATCAAACAACTGCTTTATTGCAGAAGGTATTCTTGCAACTATTCCGGCAAAAATAATCAATGATATACCATTACCGATTCCTTTTTCCGTAATTCTTTCACCAAGCCACATTAGAATAAGTGTTCCTGTTGAGGTTATTAGTATTGTAGAAATAGCAAATAACCAAGTAGGCTCTATAGATATAACATTCGCATTTGGATAACTATTTAACTGATTTATATATCTAATTGTCATAAAACTCTGCAAAAAACAAACAAAGACAGTACCTATCCTGGTGTACTGAGTTATTTTTCTTCTACCGCCTTCTTCTTCCTGTAATCTTTTTAAGGCAGGAAAAATCAGTACTAATAAATTCATTATAATTGATGTAGTAATATAAGGCATTATACCTAATGCAAAGATAGACATATTTTTAAATGCACCACCGGCAAAAAAATTAAAATACTCTTCAAGCGGACTAGCACCACCTTGCTGAGATTTTATAAATGACATCAATGCACCAAAATTAATACCCGGAACAGGTATCTGCGCACCTATTCTATAAATAATTAAGAGGCCTAACGTAAAAAATATTCTTTGTCTTAATTCCTTTATTCTAAATATATTTACTAATGTATTTGACATGACTTATCCTAATATAATTATTTAATTTCTACTGCTTTTCCCCCAGCATCTTCTATCTTTTTCTTTGCAATTTTAGAAAATTTATTCGCATGTACTTCTAATTTTTTCTTCAATTCACCATTACCGAGTATTTTAACTAAATCATTTCCCGAATTTATAATACCAATTTTTTTATAAATATCAAAATTTATAACTGCTCCATCATCAAATTTATTTAATAAAAAGATATTTATTTCATTATAATCTTTTTTAAATTTTGCATTTTTAAAACCTTTTTTAGGAATTCTTCTATATAATGGAGTCTGACCGCCCTCAAACCCTAATCTTATACTTGCACCTTTTCTAGCTTTTTGGCCTTTTTCACCCCTGCTTGATGTCCTACCCATACCTGAACCAGGGCCTCTTCCAACTCTTTTTTTCTTTTTTCTAGAACCGGCTGGGGGTTTAATTTTTTCCATAATCTCCATATTATTACCCTTAATAATTAATTATTCTTTTATAAAACTTTAACTAAATGTTTAACTTTAAATATCATGCCTCTAATTACCGAAGTATCATCATGCTCTTTTACTTGATTCATTTTTTTTAAACCTAAACATCTTACTGTACTAATCTGATCTTTTGTATAACCAAATGGTGATTTAACCAGTTTTATTTTTATTTTTCCTTTTGTTTTTGATTCTTTAGATTTCTTTACTTCTTTTATAGCATTAACTTCTTTCACAGCATTTTCTAAAAGTTTTTTAATTTTTTTATCATCAATATATTTATAAAAATTTTCTCTATTATGAGGTTTATAGTCCTCATTACTCTTAAATTCTTTTAAGCAGTTAGATAAAATTTCTCTATTTTCTTTAGTTTGCTTCTTTTCCCATTTTTGTAATAAATAATTTAATTCATGATCTTCATTAGAAACCAAATCTCTATCACTAGCCATATTTCATTCCTTTTTGATTTATTATTAAAATAAATCCGCCATTTTTTTTCCACGTTCTGCCGCAACATTCTTAATATTTCTTAAAGAAACTAATCCGTTTAATGCAGCTTTTGCAACATTTAATTGGTTTTTACTGCCTAATATTTTAGTTAAAATATCTTTTACACCGGCAACTTCCATTATTGAACGAACTGCTCCACCTGCAATTACACCTGTACCCGGTGATGCAGGTCTCATAACAACCTTTGAGCCTTTAAATATTCCTACAATTTCATGAGGAATCGTTTTATTTTTAGTTAAATTAACCTCAATTAAATTTTTTCTTGCATTTTGATTTGCTTTACTAATTGCATCAGATACCTCATTAGCTTTACCAAAACCAATACCAACCTTACTTATTGAATCACCAACAACAACTAATGCAGAAAAGCTGAAACGTCTACCGCCTTTTACAACTTTAGCTACCCTACTTAATTTAATCAACTTTTCAGTCATTGTTTCAATATTTTCTTCTTCAAAATTATTCTTATAATCACTCATTATAATACACCTTATAATTAAAATTTAATTCCGGCTTTTCTTATTCCATCAGCTAATGCTTTAATTCTACCAGTATATAAATATCCATTTCTATCAAAAACAACAGATTCTATTTTATTTTTTTTTAGGATTTCTCCCATTTCTGTACCTACTTTTCCGGCAATTTCAAGATTTAATTTACCTTTATACTTTAAACTGGAAGCACAGGCTAATGTCTTTTGAGAATCATCATCAATAGCCTGAATATAAATATATTTATTGCTTCTAAAAACACTTAATCTTGGCTTTTTAGCAGATCCGGTTATTTTCTTACGAATTATTCTTTTTCTTCTTTTGCTTCTTTTTCGTTTTAATTCTAACTTCTTCATTAGACAATTCCTTTTATCAATATAAATACATATTTCAATATTTTAAAATACAAGAAAACTAAAATATTAATTAGCTTTACCTGCTTTTCTTCTAATAATTTCCTGTTCATATTTAACCCCTTTACCTTTATAAGGTTCAGGAGGTCTCATTTTCCTAATAATAGCAGCAGCCTGCCCTACCATTTGTTTATTTATTCCCTCAATTATTATCTTTGTATTATTATCAACAGTAATTTTTAATCCTTCCGGAATATTATAAATATAAGGATAAGAATAACCCAAATTTAATACAAGTTTCTTTCCTTCAACATTTGCCTTATATCCGGTACCAATTATTTCTAATCTCTTTTCAAAACCTTTAGAAACACCAGTAATCATATTATTGATTAAAACTCTATATAATCCATGCATAGCTTTATGATTTTTTGTTTCGCCTTTCCTGGCAACTACTATCGTATTATCTTTTTTTTCAATTGATATTTCAGGCCTTAATTTAAGATCCAATTTACCTTTGGGGCCTTGTACTTCAATCTTATCGGAATTATAATTAACATTTACTGAGTCTGCTATAACAATTGGATATTTTCCTATTCTAGACACAATTAACTCCCTTTATGATAAATCCTTCATGAATTTTTTCTGGGAATATAAACCAGAAAAAATCATTTGTCAAGGTTTTTACCAAACAGCACATAATATTTCTCCACCCGCTTTTCTTTCAACAGCCTTTTTACCTGTTGTAATACCGGTAGATGTAGAAACAATATATATTCCTATACCATTATATAATCTGGGCATTTGTTTATAACCCTTATAGATTCTTCTTCCAGGTTTACTAACTCTTTTTAAATCTTTTAAAATTGAATTCCCTTTATCATCATATTTTAAAAACAATCTAAAATATATTTTATCTTCTTCATTTATTTTTTTAAAATTTTTAATATAGCCCTCATTCTTTAATATTTTAATTATTTCTAATTTTTCTTTTGAGGGTAATATGTCTACCTTTTCATGTTTTGCTGTAATTGCATTTTTTATTTTTGCAAGCATATCTGCAATTGGATCATGACAAGCCATTATAATTCTCCTTAAATATTAAACTACCATGATGCTTTAATAACACCAGGAATCATGCCTTGACCTGCTAATTTTCTAAAACAAATCCTGCACATATCATATTTTCTTAAATAGCCTCTTGGCCTTCCACAAATTTTGCATCTTAATTTTTTTCTTACGGAATACTTTGGTTTTCTATTATATTTTTCAATCATAGCTTTTCTTGCCATAAAATTACCCCTGTTTTTTTCTAAAAGGCATGTCAAATAACTCTAATAAAGTCTTTGCTTCTTCATCATTTTTAGCAGTTGTGACTATTGTTATATTCATACCTCTAATTTCATCTATTTTGTCATAGTCAATTTCAGGAAAAATCAGATGTTCCTGAATTCCTAATGAATAATTACCTCTTCCGTCAAAACCTGTATTTTTAAGTCCTCTAAAGTCTTTAACACTAGGTAAAGCAAAATTAATTAATCTATCCAGAAACTCATACATCCTACTGCCTCTTAATGTAACCTTACAGCCAATTTCCATACCATCTCTAATTTTAAATCCGGCAATTGATTTTTTTGCTTTTGTTTTAATAGCTTTTTGGCCTGCTATTAATGTCATATCATTAGCAGCCGAATCAATTTTCTTTTTATCCTGAATAGCATCACCAACACCCATGTTAATTACTATTTTTTCTATTTTGGGAATCATCATTACATTTTTATAACTGTATACTTTATTTAATTCCGGTTTTACCTTTTTATTATAATAATCATATAAACGAGTTTTCATTATTTTCTCCCATTTAATCTATATCAGCATTACATTTTTTGCAGATTCTTTTTCTTTTATTATCATCATTTATTTTAAAACCCACCCTTGCCGGTTTTTTACATTTTGGGCAAATCAACTTAACATTAGATATATTTAAAAAAGCTTCAATATCTTTAATACCGCCTTGTTGATTTTCCTTAGTTTTTCTCATAGCTTTTTTTACAAGATTTATTCCTTCTATTAATACCCTGCCTTTTTTTCTGTCTACTTCCAATACTTTACCGCTTTTACCCAAATCCTTACCTGCAATTACCTTGACATTATCATCTTTTTTTATTTTTTTGTATTTCAACATTATTAAACTCTCCTTTACTATAATACTTCAGGGGCTAATGAGACAATTTTCATAAAATTTTTATCTCTTAATTCACGAGCTACCGGACCAAAAACACGAGTTCCTCTAGGATTATTGTTATTGTCAATAATAACAATAGCATTATCATCAAATCTTATATATGAACCATCTTTCCTTTTAAATTCCTTACTTACCCTTACTATTACACCCTTTAAAACAGTACCTTTTTTAATATTTTGATTTGGCAAAACCTGTTTCGCTGAAACTGTAATAATATCACCAACACCAGCATATCTTCTTTTTGATCCACCTAATACCTTAATACATTTTACTAATTTAGCGCCACTGTTATCGGCAACTTTTAATACTGTTTCCTGCTGTATCATAACAATTACTCCCTTTAAATTATTTAGCCCTCTTAATAATTTCAACAACTTTCCAGAATTTTTCTTTACTTATGGGTCTTGAATTGGCTATTTTAACTATATCGCCTTCTTTACACTGATTTTCTTCATCATGCGCCTTAAATTTTTTACTTTTTTTAACATATTTTTTATATAAATCGTGCAATTTTTTATATTCAACTAAAACAACAACAGTTTTATTCATTTTATCACTGACAACTAACCCTGTCATTGTTTTAATATTTTTATCTTTATATAATAAATTATTATCTTTTTTAATTTCTACTTTCTTTTCTTTTTCTTCAATTGATTCTAAAATATCTTTAATATTATTATCATCAACATATTTATAAAAATTTTCTCTATTATGAGGTTTATAATTTTCATCTTCCTTGAAAGTTTTTAAAGCTTCAGCAAGTTTTTCTCTGTTTTCAATGCTTTGCCTTTTTGACCATTTTTGAAGTAAATAATTTAATTCATGATCTTCACTTGATACAAGATCTCTATCACTAGCCATACCATTATTCTCCTAAAATAATAATTCTATTTATTCCTTAATTATTATCATATTCCTGTTTTATTTTTTCAATTTCATTCATATGAATAATAGTTTCAATTCGTGCAATATCTTTCCTTATTGTCCTTATTTTTAATGGATTCTCTATTACACCCGTCACTTTCTTAAATTTTAAATCTTTTAATTCTTTTTTTAACTTATCCAGTTCTACATTTAATTCATCATTTGTTTTTTCATGCAATTCTTTTGCCTTCATATCTAATCCTTATTATATTAAAATGCATCTCTTTTAATCAATTTAGTATTAATAGGTAATTTCTGCTTTGCAAGCCAGAATGCTTTTTCTGCTAATTTTTCCGGGACACCTGCTATTTCAAATAAAACAAGGCCGGGTCTAACCATTGCAACATAATATTCAAGATTACCTTTACCATTACCCATTCTGGTTTCAGCCGGTTTTTTTGTATAAGGAACATCAGGAAAAATCCTAATCCAAACTTTTCCAACTCTTTTTAATGTTCTTGTAATAGTTCTTCTTGTTGCCTCTATCTGTCTATTTGTAATCAATTTAGGTTCTAATGCCACCATTCCATAATCACCGAATTCTACCTTATTTCCTCTTTGTACCTTACCGCTAAATTTCCATCTTCGACCTTTTCTATATTTAGTTTTTTTAGGCATTAACATAATACTAACTCCATTTAATATAAATTATTAAGATTCTTTTTTCGATTTCATTGGTTTCTTAGGTTTTTTAATTAATTGACCCGCATCTTCTTTTAAATCTTTCTTAAAGACTTCTTTATGAAAAATCCATACTTTTACACCGGTAGTACCATAAGTTGTAAATGCAGTTGCAATACCATAATCAATATCAGCTCTTAATGTATGCAACGGGATCCTTCCCTCTCTATACCATTCTGTTCGAGCCATATCGGCACCACCCAATCTTCCAGAACATTGAACCCTTATTCCTGCAACTCCTGCTTTTTTTGCTTCTGTGATAGCTTTTTTCATTACTCTTCTAAATGGGAATCTTCCAACAAGCTGTTTAGCAATATTCTCTGCAATAAGTGTTGCATTAATTTCAGGTCTTTTTATCTCTTTTATTTTAACATCAACTTTCGATGATGTAATATCAGAAACTTTTTTTGTAATCTGTTGAATAATTTTACCATCAACTCCAATTACAACTCCTGGTCTTGATGTATTAATAACAACAGTAACTCTGTCCGGTTTTCTAAATATCTGTATATCACTTATTTCTGCACTTGATCCTTTTATCCTGCTTTTTTTATCTATTCCATAATTAAATTCATTAATATATTTTCTAATTAATAAATCTTCATGCAAAGCTTTAGCATAATTTTTTTTATCAACAAACCAAACAGAATTCCAATTTTTAATAATACCAAGTCTAAAACCAATAGGATTTACTTTTTGTCCCATTATTTAACTCCTTCTCTTGCCATAATTTCAACATAAATATGAGAAGATCTCTTTAATATACTTTGTGCTCTACCTCTTGCTATTGGATGATATCTTTTTAAAGTAGGCCCAGAATCAACTAATATTTTTTTTATAATTAAATTTTCTTCATCCGTATTTGGATTTTTATTAATAAAATTAGTTCTTGCTGAATGAACTACTTTTTTTAAATATCCTGCACCTTTATTAGGCAACACAGATAGATAACTTTCTGCACTTAAAACATCTTTGCCAACTATTTCATTAGCAATTCTTCTTACCTTAAAAGGTGAAATTCTAATAAATTTAGCTTTAGCTGTTGCAGTTTCCACTTATTTAGCCCTTCCTTTTTTTTCACTTCCACCATGACCATGGTATAATCGGGTTGGAGAAAACTCTCCTAATTTATGTCCAACTAAATTTTCTGTAACATAAACAGGGATAAATTTTTTTCCATTATAAACATTTAGAGTCAAGCCAACCATTTCCGGTATGATAGTAGATCTTCTTGACCAAGTTTTAATAGGTTTTTTCTGTCCTGTATTTTTTGCCTCAATAATCTTTTTATGTAAATGTCTATCAATAAATGGTCCTTTTTTAACACTTCTTGACACTATTTTCTCCTTACTATAATTAACTTAAAGTACTATTTCTTTCTTCTTCTTATTATAAAATTACCTGACGGTTTCTTAGGATTTCTTGTTTTAAAACCTTTAGTAGGCATACCCCATGGTGATACGGGATGTCTACCTCCTGAGGTTTTACCTTCACCGCCTCCATGCGGATGGTCATGAGGATTCATTGCAACTCCTCTTACTTTAGGTCTTTTACCAAGCCATCTGGTTCTTCCTGCTTTTCCAATAGTTATTTTTTGATAATCAAGATTACCAACCTGTCCTATTGTAGCCATACATTCACAATTAATATATCTCATTTCCCCTGAAGGCATCTTTAAAATAGCTTTATTTTTTTCAAATCCTGATATTTGTACACTTGCACCAGCTGATCGTGCAATTTGAGCACCTTTACCGGGCTCTAATTCAATATTATGAACAATTGTACCTACTGGTATATTCACAAGTTTCATTGCATTACCTACTGCTATTTTTGCTTTCTCATTAGATATAATAAATGATCCAACTTTTAAATTATTAGGAGCAATTATATATCTTTTTTCACCATCAATATAATGCAGCAATGCAATATTAGCACTTCTATTCGGATCATATTCAATAGTTGCTACTTTTGCTTTGATACCAAATTTATTTCTTTTAAAATCAATTATCCTGTATTTTTTTTTATGTCCACCACCTCTTCTTCTTATCGAAATCCTTCCTGTTTTCATTCTACCGCTAATCTTTTTTTTACCTTTTGTAAGAAGTTTACATGGTGTATTGGTTGTTAATTCTTCAAATGTTAAACCTGTTTTATCTCTTAAACCAGGCGTAATTGGTTTATATCTTTTAATTCCCACGAAAATTCTCCTTATGCACCTTCAAAAAGAGCAATTTTATCACCTTTTTTTAAAGCAATAACAGCTTTTTTATATGATGCTGTATATCCAAATCTATATCTTACTCTTTTTTTCTTTCCATTAACATTAATTACATTAACACTAATAGGATTAACATCAAACATCGCTTTTATAGCATTTGTTATTTCTATTTTATTTGCTTTTTTATCTACTATAAAAGAATATTTATTAAATTTTTCTCTAAGCATCGTAGACTTTTCAGTTACTATTGGTTTTAAAATTATATCATTATGTTTCATCACCAAAACCTCTATATTGCCTTATTTTACTAAAAACTCATTTAAAGAATTTGCAGCATCCTCTGTTAATACAATGTTTCTAGCATAATATAATGAATGAGCATTCATTCTATTATAATTTAAACATCTTAACCAGGGTATATTCTTACCGGCTCTTTTTATATATATAGAACTATTATTATCATTAAGTATGACTGCTGTTTTTTCTTCGTTAATTATATTTTTAAATATATTAACCATTTCTTTTGTTTTATTATTTTCTAATTCAAAATTTTCAATAACTTTTAATTTTCCTTCAATATTTTTTAAAGATAAAATTGATCTATAAGCTAAATTTTTCATTTTTTTATTTATTCTATAAGAAAAATCTCTTGGTTTTGGGCCAAATGCAACTCCACCGCCTCTCCATACAGGATTTCTTTTAGTACCTACTCTTGCTCTACCTGTTCCTTTTTGTCTGTATGGTTTTGCCCCGGAACCCCGAACTTCTGCTTTAGTCTTACAGGAAGATGTCCCCTGTCTTTTATTTGCAAGTTCATTTTTTATTGCTTCATAAATTACACTTTTATTAGGTTTAATATTAAAAATGTTATCATTTAACTCTATTTCTTTTTTTTCTTTACCTTTTATATCAACGACTTTAATTTTCATCTTAATACCCTTTATTTACTACTTCTTTTTTTTGCTTTTGTTATATATACTATTCCCTTGTTTTTCCCGGGGATACATCCCTTTAATAAAATTATTTTATTTTCTTTATTTACTTCACAAACTTTAAGATTTTGTACTGTTACATTATCATTCCCCATCCTGCCGGCTCTTTTTACACCTTTAAATCCTCTTGACGGGTATGCAGATTGTCCTGTTGAACCATTTTGCCTGTGAAATTTTGAACCATGCGTCTTTGGCCCGCCTGAAAATCCGTGTCGTTTTACAACACCTTGAAATCCTTTTCCTTTTGAAACACCCGAAACATCTACATAACTTTTATCATCAAAAATATCAAGGTTGATTTCCTGTCCTATTTCATATTCATCAGGATTATCAATTATAAATTCTTTTAAAAATCTCTTGTATTTTATATTCTCGCCAAACTGACCTTTTAAAGGTTTGTTTAACTTATTTTCTTTAGTATCAACAGCACCAATAATTAATGCATTATACCCGTCTTTATCTAGATTTCTTTTTCCGACGATAATATTTTCTTCGATATTAATTATTGTTGCAGGAATAACATTACCTTCATCATTAAAAATTTGTGTCATTCCTACTTTTCTACCAATTATACCAATCATATCAAAATTCCTAATAATTTTTTTCTATTAATATTGTTTAATATCAACATCAACACCTGCAGCCAACTCTAATTTCATCATAGCTTCAAGGGTTCCGTCAACAGGCTCTATATCAATAAGTCTTTTATGTGTCCTCATTTCAAATTGTTCTCTTGATTTAATATTAATATTAACAGATCTGAGAACTGTATATCTATTAATTTTTGTCGGCAAAGGTATCGGTCCGGAAAATTTTGCTCCGGTCTTCTTTACTGCATTTACAATAGATTTAGCAGCTTTATCCACCAATTCAATATCAAAACCTCTAAGTCTAACTCTTATCTTTTGATCTGCCATTTTATAACCTCTATCTCTAAAAATAATTCATATTTAAGAAAGTTTGCAGAGATTAACATATTTTGAGAAATTTTCAAGTAAATTCTTATATTTTTTTAAAAATTTCTCATCAATACCATAGTATATGAATCATTTTAAAATAAATTAAAAATAAAAAATAACGATTAATTTTAATAGAAATATTATAAATAATACTTTAAAATTTAATTTCTATAACAATAAATTCATTTTATTTATTATTTTAGTATGTCTTTTTTAAATTTAAAAAATATATTAAAATAACAAATATTCTATTATTTTATATTTTAATCTCAAATATACTAATTAAATAGAAAATTAAAAGCCTATTTATCGCTGTAAATAGGCTTCTATAATTTAATCAATATATAGTTATTCTATAATTTCTAAAATCGTACCTGCTCCAACAGTTCTTCCGCCTTCTCTAATAGCGAATCTTAGATTTTTTTCCATAGCTATTGTTGTAATAAGTTCACATGTCAACTCAACTGTATCGCCAGGCATAACCATTTCTGTACCTTCAGGTAAATGTGTTATACCGGTAACATCTGTGGTTCTAAAGAAAAATTGAGGTCTATATCCTTCAAAGAATGCCGTGTGTCTACCACCCTCTTCTTTCTTTAAGATATAAGTATTTGCCTTAAATTTCTTATGTGGTGTAATTGAACCGGGTTTACAAATTACCTGTCCTCTTTCAATTGCTTTTTTATCAACACCTCTTAATAATAAACCAACATTATCACCTGCTATACCTTTGTCCAACAGTTTATTAAACATTTCAACACCTGTAACTGTTGTTTTTTGTGTAGGTTTAATACCAACAATCTCGACTTCAGTTCCTACAAGAATTGTACCTCTTTCTATTCTTCCAGTAGCAACAGTTCCTCTACCTGAAATAGAGAATATGTCTTCAACCGGCATCAAGAAATCAAGATTTTCATTTCTTTCAGGTTCTTGAATATAACTGTCAAGAGCATCAAGTAATTCTTGAATACATTTTGTTTTAGATTCATCATCAGGATTAGTCATTGCTTCATAAGCAGAACCTTTAATAATAGGAATATTATCCCCATCAAACTCATACTCATTCAATAATTCTCTAATATCCATTTCAACCAATTCGATTAACTCTGGATCATCAACCTGATCAATCTTGTTCATGAATACAACAATATTAGGCACCTCAACCTGTTTTGCAAGCAAAATATGTTCTCTTGTCTGAGGCATAGCCCCGTCAGTAGCTGCTACTACAAGTATAGCACCATCCATCTGAGCAGCACCTGTAATCATATTTTTAATATAATCAGCATGTCCGGGACAATCTACGTGAGCATAATGTCTTTTTTCTGTTTCATACTCAACGTGTCTTGTATTTATCGTAATACCTCTTGCCTTTTCTTCTGGTGCATTGTCAATATCTTCATATGACATAACTTTTGTACCCATTTTTTTTGCACAATACATTGTTATTGCAGCTGTTAAAGTTGTTTTACCATGATCAACATGTCCAATAGTACCAACATTGATATGCGGTTTACTTCTGTTAAATGTCTCTTTAGCCATGTTTTAATTTACCTCCTTTTTTAATTAAATAAAAATATCAGTTATTCTGTACTAAAATTTTTTATAATTTCATCAGCAATATTTTTTGGTACTTCTTCATAACAATCAAACTGCATTGTATAATTTGCCCTTCCTTGCGACATAGACCGTAATGCAGTCGAGTACCCAAACATATTGGCTAATGGAACTTTTGCCTTAATAATTTTCACGGAAGTTTTGTCCTCAAGACTGTCAATCCTTCCTCTTTTAGAGTTTATATTACCCATAATATCACCTGTATAATCATCAGGTGTTACTATCTCAACATCCATTATAGGCTCTAATAAAATAGGTTTTGCTTTTTTGATACCCTCTTTAAAAGCTTGAGCTGCACATATTTTAAACGCCATCTCTGATGAGTCAACATCGTGATATGATCCATCATACAGTACTGCTTTAAAATCTACAACAGGATATCCAGCTAAAACTCCTGTTTGAGAAGCATCTTTTAAACCTTTTTCTACAGCAGGGATATATTCCTTGGGAATCCTGCCTCCTGTAATTTTATTTTCAAACACAAACCCTGTTCCAGGAGGTACCGGTTCAAATTTAATTTTAACATGTCCATATTGACCATGACCACCGGATTGCTTTGCATATTTATTATCTATATCACTTGCTCCGCTTATTGTTTCTCTATAAGCAACTTGTGGAGCACCAACGTTTGCAGATATTTTAAATTCTCTAAAAATTCTGTCAACTATTATTTCTAGATGTAATTCTCCCATTCCTCTAATAATAGTTTGCCCTGTTTCCTTATCAACATATACCTTAAATGTAGGATCCTCTTCTGCCAATTTAGAAAGAGCTATACTCAATTTATCATTATCAGCCTTTGACTTTGGTTCTATTGCAACCGATATAACAGGTTCAGGAAATACCATGGACTCTAAAATAACATGATTATTATCATCACATAAAGTATCACCTGTTGTAACATTCTTTAAACCTACAGCTGCTGCTATATCACCGCTATAAACTTCATCAATTTCATCCCTTTTATTTGCATGCATCTGCAACAATCTTCCTACTCTTTCTTTTTTATCCTGAGTAGAATTATAAACAAAAGAACCGCTTTTTAAAACACCCGAGTAAACTCTAAAAAAAGTTAATTTACCAACATAAGGATCCGTCATTATTTTAAACGCAAGAGCACTAAAAGGCTCATTATCATCCGATTTTCTTTCTACTGTTTCACCATCTTGAGGTTTTATTCCTTTTATTGCAGGAACATCTATCGGAGCCGGTAAATAATCTATCACTGCATCCAGTGCCTGCTGCACTCCTTTATTTTTAAAAGCTGAGCCGCAAAGCATTGGGAAAATTTTAACTTCTATTGTTCCTTTTCTAATCACAGATTTAATTTCATTAATACTTATATCTTGTCCTTCAAGATATTTTTCCATTAAATTATCATCTAATTCTGCAATTGATTCAATCATTTTTTCTCTAAACTCATCAGCTTTATCTTTATAATCCACCGGTATATTTTCAATAGTATAATTAACTACCCCTTTTTCATCATTGAATATAATTGCCTTCATTTCGACAAGATCAATTATACCGTCAAATTTATCTTCCGCACCAATAGGTATCTGGATAGGCACAGAATTTGCTCCAAGCTTATCTTTAGTCTGTTGGTATACAGAATAAAAATCAGCACCTACCCTGTCCATTTTATTGACAAATATCATTCTAGGCACAGAATATCTATTTGCCTGTCTCCAAACTGTTTCTGATTGAGGCTGTACTCCCCCGACTGAACAAAAAACACCTATTGAACTATCCAAAACCCTTAAAGATCTTTCAACTTCAACAGTAAAATCAACATGCCCGGGAGTATCAATAATATTTACTCTATAATCTTTCCAGAAACAAGTCGTTGCAGCAGATGTAATAGTAATACCTCTCTCTTTTTCCTGTTCCATCCAGTCCATTGTAGCTTCGCCATCATGAACCTCGCCAATTTTATGACTTACACCAGTATAAAATAATACTCTTTCTGTAAAAGTTGTTTTCCCGGCATCTATATGAGCCATTATACCAATATTTCTTGTTTTATCTAATTTTACCTTACGTGCCATCTTATATAATCCCAATTACTCCATTAATTATTACGTTTACCATCTAAAATGAGTAAAAGCTCTATTTGCTTCAGCCATTCTATGTGTATCATCTTTTTTCTTATATGATGCACCCGTTTTATTATATGCATCAAGTAATTCATTCGTTAACCTTAAAGACATAGTTTTATCGGATCTTTTCCTAGCAAACATAACTATCCATCTCATAGCTAATGCCATACCTCTAAGTTCACCTACTTCAACAGGCACCTGATAAGTTGCTCCCCCTACTCTTCTTGATTTTACTTCAACAAGAGGAGTAACATTTTTTAATGCCTCTTTAAAAACTTCAACGGCATCTTTCTTTGTTTTTTCTTTCAAGTTATCCAATGTGTCGTACATTATCTTTCTAGCAACAGATTTTTTACCCCTGCCCATCATAATATTTACGAATTTAGAAATTATTGTACTTCCATATTTTTCATCAGGTAATACTTCTCTTTTTGGTATATATTTACTTCTTGCCATATTTTTTCTCCATTATGCTTTTGGTTTTTTTACACCATATTTACTTCTAGCTTTTTTTCTATCTTCAACACCAAGTGTGTCTAAAGCTCCTCTAATAACATGATATCTAACACCTGGTAAATCTTTAACTCTTCCACCCCTTATTAATACAACAGAGTGTTCCTGCAAATTATGCCCTATTCCCGGAATATAAGCAGTAACTTCAAATCCGCTTGTCAATCTCACCCTGCAGGCTTTTCTTAAAGCAGAATTAGGTTTTTTTGGGGTTAAAGTCATAACTCTCGTACATACGCCTCTTCTTTGAGGACAATTTTTTAAAGCAGGGGACTTTGTTTTTGATGCAACCTTTTTTCTTCCCTTTCTAATCAATTGGTTTATTGTTGGCATAATAATTCTCCAAAATCATTCATTTTCTTTAAATTTGGTGGTGAAATTACCAGAAATATCAAAAGATGTCAACGAATTTCTTGAAATAAATAATAAGCGTAAAATTAAAAATAAATTTTTCTAAATAAAATTTAAAAAAAAGCTTATTACTTACCTATTCTATCCAAATTACCTTTATCTAATATGGCATTTTCACCTGTAACTTTATTTTTTTCTTCCATTATTTTACTTAAAGAAATATCAAGATCATCCATATTTTCATTATAAAGCTTAATATTTTTATAATAATCCATTCCAGTACCGGCAGGTATTAAATGACCGATAATTACATTCTCTTTTAACCCTGTTAAACTATCAGTCAATCCTTTTATCGCTGCATTTGTCAATACTCTGGTTGTCTCCTGAAAAGAAGCTGCACTTATAAAAGAATCAATAGACAATGATGCTTTTGTAATACCTAATAAAATTGGCTTTGCAACTGCCGGTTGGCCGCCTTCTTTTAAGACCTTTTTATTTTCTTCAAAAAATCTCCACTTATCAACATACTGTCCAATTATAAAATAAGTGTCTCCCACATCAACTATTTCAACCTTTTTCATCATCTGGCGTAAAATAACACCTATATGCTTATCATTAATATTTACACCTTGTAATCTATAGACAGACTGTATTTCATTCATCATAAATCTTTGTAATTCATTTTCACCAAGAATATCCAGTATATCATGAGGATTTATCGGACCTTCCGATATCATGTCTCCGGCTTTAACAAGATCGCCTTCTCTTACTAATAAATAAGCACCGGAAGGCACTACATGTTTAAATTCTTTATTAAAAATATCCTTGACAATAATAATATCTTTACCTTTTTTCTTCCCTTCAAATTTAACCTCACCGCTAACTTTTGATAATACAGCACTATTTTTTGGTTTCCTTGCCTCAAATAATTCCGCTACCCTAGGTAAACCGCCTGTAATATCACTGGCTTTGGCACCTTTTTTCTTAATTATTTTTGCAATAGTATCACCGGCTTTAATTTCTTCACCATCTTTGATATTAAGATATGCACCGCCAGGAAGAAGGTAATTAGCAATTTCATCCCCCTTGCCATTTAAAATGGTTATCCTTGGCTGTAAAGTTTCCAGAAATGATTCCAATACTCTATGTTTTCTGGTTCCGGTGGTTTCATCAATTTCCTCTTTTATTGTAATACCTATCTTTAAATCATTAAATTTAACTTTACCCGCTTTCTCGGAAATAATAGGCTGAACAAACGGGTCAAAAATAGCAATAACTTCTTTTGATTCAACAGATTCGCCTATATTCTTATATACTAAAGCACCTGGATTTACTACAACTTCCTGTGTTTGTGTTGTAACAAAAAGTTTATTTTTAAAAATTTTTACAAATCCAACTTCTTCTGATTTAACATCTTGTCCGTTTTTATCAGCAAAAAGAACATCTCCTATTACAACCTTATTACCGGAATCAACCTTCAGCTTACAATTTTTTGTATCAAACTCATGATTTATTCTGCTTAAATACAAGTAACCCTTTCTGGCAAATAATATATTATTCTCAATCTGTATAACAGAACCTTTTATATCTTCAATTAAAACCTTATAATCATATCTAATGGTATTTTCCTGCGCAACACCTGTTACAGCACCACCAATATGGAATGTACGCATTGTTAACTGAGTACCGGGCTGCCCGATGGATTGCGCTGCTATAATACCAACGGCTTCACCAATATTAACGGTTTTGCGTTCAGCCAGGTTTCTACCATAACATTTAACACATACACCTTTTTTTGATTCACAAGTCAACTCTGTTCTAACCTTAACAGATTCTATTATCAATGAATCAATAACTTCAGCTATCTCTTCTGTAATCAATTCGTTTGCTTTAATTACAATCTTGCCGCTTACAGGATCTCTTACATCTTCTGCTACAAATCTTCCTACAATTCTATCTGTTAAAGTTTCTACAACATCCTCACCTTCCTTGATTGCTTTCATTTCAATACCGTTAATAGTACCGCAGTCCTCTTCATTAACCACAACATCCTGAGCGATATCAACCAGTCTTCTTGTAAGATAACCGGCATCTGCTGTTTTTAATGCAGTATCTGCCAATCCTTTTCTTGCACCATTTGTAGATATATAAAATTCTATAACAGAAAGACCTTCTTTAAAATTTGATTTAATAGGAAGTTCAATGATTTCACCATTTGGTTTTGTCATTAAACCACGCATTCCTGCAAGCTGCCTGATCTGTGTACTTGATCCTCTTGCTCCTGAATCAGCCATCATATATACAGGATTAAATCCATTTTTATCCTTTTTAAGAGTCTCAAAAAGACTCACAGAAACATCATGACTGGCTCTTGTCCAAATATCCTGTATTTTATTATATCTTTCATCTGCAGATATAATACCATTCTTATATTCTTTGTATAATTTATCAGCTTTTTCCTGAGCTTTATTAATTATATCCTTTTTATTTTCCGGAACAATAATATCGTCCATACCAATTGTTGCACCGAAAATTGTAGCATATTTAAAACCTGTATTTTTAATTGCATCAAGAGTTTTAACTGTAACGGCAGAACCCTTTTCTTTAAAAATTTTATCTATAATCTTACTTATGCCTTTTTCATTTAAAGGTTCATTAATAAAATCGACCTCTTTCGGGAAAGAATCATTTAAGATTACTCTGCCCGGTGTAGTTTCAATTAATTCACCATCGCGATAAACTCTAATCCTTGCCTGTAAATGTACAGCATTAATATCAGCTGCACGTAAAACTTCATTAAAATCTTTAAATATCTTATCTTCACCAGGAACACCTTCCTGTATTCTTGTAAGATAGTTTATTCCCAATACCATATCCTGTGAAGGACCTACTATCGGTTTACCGTTTGCCGGGTCAAGTAAATTTTTACTTGACAGCATCAGCATCCAGCATTCAAGTTGAGCTTCTATTGATAAAGGCACATGAACTGCCATCTGGTCACCATCAAAATCCGCATTAAACGCTTTACAAACCAACGGATGAAGCTGAATAGCCTTACCGTCAATCAGTACTGGTGAAAAAGCCTGTATACCAAGTCTATGAAGTGTAGGAGCTCTATTTAATAAAACAGGATGCTCACTTACAACCTCTTCTAATATCTTAAATACTTCCGGGTATTCCTGCTCTATCATCTGTTTTGCTTTTTTTATATTAAATACAATCTCTTTTTCTACAAGTTTATGCATTACAAACGGCTTAAATAATTCCAACGCCATCTTAACAGGAAGGCCGCATTGATATAAATTTAATGTCGGACCGACAACAATAACACTTCTTCCTGAATAATCAACTCTCTTTCCTAAAAGATTCTGTCTAAATCTACCCTGTTTTCCTTTTAAAAGATCACTTAAAGATTTTAAAGGTCTGGCAGATGAGCCTTTTACAACTCTCTTTTTCTTAGAATTATCAAAAAGCGCATCTACGGCTTCTTGAAGCATTCTTTTTTCATTCCTGACAATAATATCAGGCGCATTTAATTCTAAGAGTCTTTTTAATCTGTTGTTTCTATTAATTACTCTTCTATATAAATCATTTAAATCACTTGTAGCAAACCTGCCCCCGTCTAATTGTACCATAGGTCTCAAATCCGGGGGAATAACAGGAATAACATCCATCATCATCCATTCAGGCTTATTTTTAGAACTTAAAAAATCTTCTACTATTTCTATTCTTTTTAAAAGCCTTTTATCACTCTTCCTTCCTTTTTCCAGCATCTGTATTCTTAAGATTTCTGCTTCTCTCTTTAAATCTATAATTTCCAGCAAAGCTTTTATTGCTTCGGCTCCTGTATCAGCCTGAAAAGCAAGGCCAAATCTTTCACGAAGCTCAAAATATTCATCTTCATTTATAATCTGATTCTTTTTTAAATCGGTATCACCGGGATCCAAAACAATATATTTTTCAAAATACAGTATAGATTTTAATGCAGTTACTGGAATATCCAATAACAAGCCTATTCTGGAAGGAACAGATCTATAAAACCATATATGAGAAACAGAGCTTACAAGCTCAATATGTCCCATTCTCTCTCTTCTTACTTTAAAGCTTGTAACTTCGACTCCACATCTATCACAAATAACACCCTTGTAACGCATTGATTTAAATTTACCGCAATAACATTCCCACTCTTTTGTAGTTCCGAATATTCTCTCACAAAAAAGACCATCTTTTTCAGGACGTAAAGTTCTATAATTGATGGTTTCAGGTTTTTTAACTTCACCATAACTCATAGCTTTTATGATTTCAGGCGAAGATAAACTTATAGTTATGGAATCAAAATCAGTTATATCTCTCATTAAATATCCCCTTTTAAAACAATAAAAAAAATAAAGAACATCTAATCATTAAAATTATTTATTTAAAATCTTTGTCGACTCTTGAAATAATTTCTTCTTCTCTTTCAGTAAGCGGAATCCTCTTGCCTCTTGCATCACTGATTGTCAGATTTAATCCTAATCCTTTGAGTTCCTGTATTAATACATTAAAGGATTCAGGAACTCCCGGCGCACTGGAATTATCACCCTTAACAATATTTTCATACATTCTTGTTCTTCCGTTCATATCATCGGATTTTACGGTTAATAATTCCTGCAATGTATGACTGGCACCATAAGCTTCTAATGCCCAAACTTCCATTTCACCGAGTCTTTGGCCTCCAAATTGCGCTTTACCGCCAAGAGGTTGCTGAGTAACAAGAGAATATGGACCGGTGCTTCTTGCATGCATTTTATCATCAGCAAGATGCGCAAGTTTCAGCATATAAGCATAACCAACGGTAACTGGATTCACAAAAGCCTCTCCTGATCTTCCGTCATAAAGTTTAACTTTAGAATTTACAGGCAAATTAGCCTCTTTAAGTTTTTCTTCTATTTCTTCCGGAGTTGCAGACTCAAAAACATTTGTTGCAAATTTAACTCCCAGTTTGCTTGCAGCCCAGCCTAACTGAGTTTCCATTATCTGTCCGATATTCATACGTGAAGGAACACCTAACGGATTTAGAATAATATCAACAGGTGTACCATCTTCCATATAAGGCATGTCTTCTTCCGGTAATATAACGGATATAACACCCTTATTACCATGCCTGCCGGCCATCTTATCACCTACCTTAATTTTTCTTTTTGTTGCAATAAATACTTTTACAACTTCTTCAACACCCGGGCTTAACTCTTCACCGCTTTCTCTCTTTTGCCTTTGTATTTCAATTACAGTCCCCTCAACACCATGAGGAACTCTTAATGAAGTCTCTTTAACATCCTTTGCCTTTTCACCAAATATAGAATTTAACAGTCTGTATTCAGGAGATGTATCTGTTTCAGATTTAGGAGTAACCTTACCTACCAAAATATCTCCGGAATTTACTATCGCGCCTATTCTTATGACTCCTTCTTCATCAAGATTATGTAAAAAACTTTCACTGACATTAGGTATGTCTCTTGTAATTTTTTCAGGACCTAATTTTGTTTCACGTACTTCAACAGAAAATTCTTTAATATGTATAGAAGTAAAAACATCCTCTTTCGCTAATTTTTCAGATAATATAATAGCATCCTCAAAATTATATCCGTTCCATGGCATATATGCAACAAGCACATTTCTTCCAAGAGCCAACTCCCCTGAGTCAACTGACGGACCATCGGCTATCACTTCTCCGGCTGATATCTTATCACCTTTTTTTACTATCGGCCTTTGATTAAAACATGTATCTTGATTTGTTCTTCTATTTTTTAATAATTTATATATATCAATTTCATTATCTTTTTTCTTTATATGAATTTCGGTAGATGACACATAATCAACTTCACCTGTATTTTCCGTTATAACACATACTCCGGAATCATAGGCAGCGATTTCTTCCATCCCTGTACCTACATAAGGAGATTCAGGGAACAACAGCGGAACAGCCTGCCTCTGCATGTTTGATCCCATTAATGCTCTGTTTGCATCATCATGTTCTAAAAATGGAATCAAGGCAGCAGCTACCGATACAATCTGCTTTGGTGAGATATCCATATATTCTACTTCTTGTGCCTCTTTAGTCGTATAATCCCCAGCTTTTCTGACAGACACCTGTTTATTAATAATTTTACCATTTTGATCAAGGGGTGTATTTGCCTGAGCTATAAAATACCTCTCTTCATCCATTGCAGATAAATATTCTACCTTACTTGTTGCTATCCCTTTTTCTACTTTTCTATATGGAGTCTCTAAAAATCCATAATCATTAACTCTTGCATAATTACATAATGAAACAATTAAACCTATATTGGGACCTTCTGGTGTTTCAATAGGACACATCCTGCCGTAATGAGTATAATGTACATCTCTTACTTCAAATCCTGCTCTTTCCCTGGAAAGACCCCCAGGGCCAATTGCATTCAGTCTTCTTTTATGAGTTAATTCACTTAAAGGATTTACCTGATCCATAAACTGAGAAAGCTGACTTGATCCAAAAAACTCCTTAATAGCGCTTGTTATCGGCTTTACACTGATTAAATCTGAGGGCTTAGCACTTTCCATATCTTTAAGCTGCATTCTTTCTTTCGCAATTCTATCCATTCTATTAAATGCTATCTTTAATTGATTTAATAAAAGCTCCCCAACAGATCTGATCCTTCTATTTCCAAGATGATCAATATCATCTACACTGCCCTCTCCATTGTAAACCATTATTAAATATTTTATAACGGCAATAATATCATCATCCCTCAATGTCGAGTCTGTTATACTCATATCAAAATTAAATTTCTTATTTATCTTATATCTTCCGACAGCACCTAAATCATACCTTTTATCAGAATAAAACATACTTTTAATTTCTTTAACAGCATTCTCCACTATAATAGGCTCGCCGGGCCTTAATACTGAAAATATCTTAGTTATTACATCAATTAAACTCGGTTCATCCTTAAATTCATTATCATCAAAGGCGGAATCTTTAGATATAATAACCTCTTCTTTTTCAAAACAATTAATAATAATAGGATGATGTATAGAATCATCATGATCAAAATCTATAACTTTTATTTCTTCAATATTTGCCTGAATTAATTTATCGATTTCAATAGGAGTCAACCTGGTTCCTGCTTGAACTAATTTTTCTTTTTCCCCGTCCTCTTCAGATATACCATAAACATCCTTACTTGTAATATTTCTTGTTGCGGACTCTTGGTCTTTCTTTGTTTTTAAACTAATAGTTTTTTCTTTATAAAATTTTTCAATTATTTTTTCTCTAGTATCATATCCTAAAACTCTAAGAAAAATAGTAACTAATATTTTTCTTTTACGATCTATCCTTACAAACAATAAATCTTTCTTTTCTTCAATTTCAAATTCAAGCCATGATCCTTTATAGGGAATAATCCGGGAATTATATAAAAAATTTTTATCATCATAGCTGAATATAACACCGGGAGACCTGTGAATTTGACTAACAACAACTCTCTCCGCCCCATTAATTATAAAAGTCCCTCTATTTGTCATTAATGGTATTTCACCAAAATAAATTTCCTTCTGTCTGATCTCACCTGTATCATGTATTTTTAAATTTACAGTAGCTTTTAATGGTATAGAAAAAGTTTGACCTTTTTGTTTTGCCTGATATTCATCATATTTAATATCTTCTTCAACCAGCTTATAATCTACATATTCTAACGACATCTTTTCATCAGCACTAATAATTGGGAATACATCATTAAAAAGCATCTCCAAACCTTGATTCTTTAAGTTTTTTCCCTCATTTTTTAATTTTCTTTGAAGAAACCATTCATAACTATTTAATTGTATTTCTATTAAATCCGGCAAATCTATTACTTCGATTGCCTTTGAGCCTACAACGACTCTTTTGCTTTTTAATTTTCTTTTCTTTCTGATTTGACTCATATAAATTCACTCCAAAATATAGGAATTAAAGTAATCCCAAAAAAACAACTAAAGGGGAAGGAATATAATTTTATAAAATTTAAAACAATATTCATTCCCCCAATAAAAAAAATATATGATCGCTGTCTACACAACGATCACACATTTTTTATTTTAACTCTACTGTTGCACCTGCAGCTTCTAATTTTTGCTTGATTTCATCAGCTTCTTTCTTTGAAACACCTTCTTTAAGAGGTTTATTACCGGCATCAACAAGGTCTTTTGCTTCTTTTAATCCAAGACCTGTTATTGCTCTTACTTCTTTAATAACAGCAATTTTTTGTTGACCGGCACTAACAAGCACTACTGTAAATTCATCTTTTTCTTCTGCTTGATCACCGGCAGCTGCAGTCCCGCCGGCTACTGGTGCACCTGCTACTGCAACAGGAGCAGCACTAACACCAAATTTTTCTTCCATAGCTTTTACAAGCTCTGAAATTTCGAGAACAGTCATTTTCTCGATAGCTTCTAAAATTTGTTCTTTTGTAATAGATGCCATATTTTCTTCCTTTCCTTTTTTTTTAAATTTTAAACAGTAATGCATGGCATTAAACATGAAGACATCTACTGTTTATAATATAATAAAATAAAACTTATTTTTTAGAATCCCCAACTGCTTTAACAACTCTAACAAGTCTACCAATAATATCATTACATGCAAAAACAAAATTTTGTATTGGTGCATTAAGTGTAGACATTAACATTGCAATAAGCTGTTCTCTACCAGGAAGTTTAGAAAGCGCTGTAAGTTGCTGAATGTCAAATAAATCGTTATTGATATATCCGCCTTTAACCTGAAGAGTAGAATCTTTAGTAAAATCAAAAAGGATTTTCAATATTTCATTTACATTATCATTTGCAAATGCAACTGCTGTTGCACCTATAAGATTATCTCCCATCTCGGGCATTTCTTTTTCTTTAAAAATCCTTTTAACTAAATTGTTTTTAATTACAACAAATTTAGATTCCTTTTCTCTTAATTTATCTCTCAAATTTGTTATCTTTTCAACATTTAATCCTAAATAATTGTTAAAAATATAATTTTTACTATTATCAAAATGTTCCTTTAATTCATTTAATCTGTCTATTTTATATTGCTGTGCCATGTTTTTTCCCTTTTATTTAATATTTTATGCAACCGTTTTTGAGTTTATCTTTATACCAGGTCCCATAGTAGAAGAAATATACATAGAACCGATATATTCACCCTTCAAATCAGAAGGTTTTTTTCTGACTATTTCATCATAAAATGATTTAACATTTTCGGATAACTTCATATTATCCATAGATACTTTACCGACAGCCAAATGAACAACACCATTTTTATCAGCTCTAAACTCAATACGGCCCTTTTTTAATTCACTAACTGCACCTTTAATATCCAGAGTAACCGTACCTAGTTTTGGATTTGGCATCAAACCCCTTCTACCTAAAACCGGACCTAATTTACCGACTTCCTTCATCATATCAGGTGTAGCAACAACCACATCAAAATCCAGCCATCCACCTTTTATTTTTTCAATAAGGTCTTCATCTCCAACATAATCAACACCTGCATCTTTAGCTTCTTTTGCCTTATCTCCTTTTGCAAAGACAAGAATCTTTTTTTCTTTACCAAAAGAATTAGGTAATACAACAGTATCTCTTATAGTATGACTTTTCTTTATTCTTAAACGAAAAGAGACCTCAACTGTTTCATCAAATTTTGCATATGCGATATTTTTTAAAATTTCTATTCCTTTAGGCAAATCATACATTTGTTTTAAATCATGCTTTACAATAGATTCTTTATATTTCTTACCTCTTTTCATTTGTGTTTCTCCTTAAAACATCTTTAATTATCATGATTTTAATTCTACGCCCATGCTTCTTGCCGTACCTGCAATAATTTTTACAGCAGCGTCAATATCATTAGCATTTAAATCAGGCATTTTAATTTCGGCTATTTTTTTTGCCTGCTCCATACTTAATGAAGCTACTTTTACTTTATGAGGTATTGCTGATCCTTTATCAAGTCCAAGCTCTTTTTTAATTAAAACAGCTGCCGGAGGTGTTTTAATTATAAAACTAAATGATCTGTCTTGATATACAGTAATAACTACAGGTAAAGTAATACCATCCTGATCCTTTGTTTTGTCATTAAATAACTTACAAAACTCAGCAGCACTTACACCATGAGGTCCTAATGCCGGTCCTACTCCTTTTGCAGGGCTTGCCTGCCCGGCAGGTGCCTGGAGTTTTATTAAAGTTTTAATTTTTTTTGCCATATTCTATTCCTTAATCCAAATTATCATATTTTTTCTACCTGGTTAAAATCTAATTCAACAGGCGTCGATCTTCCAAAAATGCCAACCATTACTTTTAACTTATTTTTTTCATGATTAATTTCTTCTATAACACCCGTAAAAGTATTAAATGGGCCATCAATAACTCTAACATGCTCTCCATGATGATAATCAAATTTGGGTTTAGAAAAAACATCCGTTTTTGCATCACTTATCATTTGAAGCATAGCTTTTGCTTCATCTCCTGAAAGAGGATAAGGCATTTTGGTCTTACTAGCTCCGACAAAACCTGCGACTCCATTTATATTCTTTATAATCGGATAAACCTCTTTCCATGTCTGTTTATCCAATGACATCTCTAATAAAACATAGCCCGGAAATATTTTCTTTTTCTGTGTTCTTTTTTTACCATTCTTCATCTCTGTAACATCTCTTACAGGAACTTTAATCTGGAAAAGAACATCATTTAATATTTTATCCTCTATTAAGGTATTAATAGCGTTTTCTATTTTTTTTTCATATCCTGAATAAACATGAAGAACATACCACCCTTTTAACACAATTGCCTCCAGTTTATTTACCAAGGGTAATAATTTTCTCTATTAATTTAAATGCACCCAGGTCCATAACGGCTAATGCACCTGCAACAATTATAAGAGAAACAACAACTACAACTGTTTGAGCAACAACATCATCTCTACTGGGCCAATTGACTTTTTTTAGCTCACCGTAACTCTCGATAAAAAAATTTATAATCTTTTTCATTTTTATACCTTACTTATTAATATATAAATAAAATGTTTACCTGGTAGTTATTCCAGGTAAACATACGCAGGCCAAGCAAGACTCGAACTCGCGACATCAGGTTTTGGAGACCTGCGTTCTACCAACTGAACTATTGGCCTGTATAATATCTTAAAAAATTAATAATTTTCAATTAAATAAATCCTATCCAAAAAATAAAACTAGGACTTATTTAATTTTTGTCTCCTTATGAAGTGTATGCTTTCTATCCCATTTACAATACTTCTTAATTTCCAATTTCCCCTGCATATTCTTCTTATTTCTAAATGTAGTATAGTTTTTTCTTTTACATTCATTACATAACAATGCAATTTTTTCTACATTTCCAGCCTTTTTTTTAGCCATACTAACCTCTTATAAATAAATCTATATTTAGATACAACTCACATGCTCTTAGCCTCCAATCAGAATTGAACTGATGACCTCATCCTTACCATGGACGTGCTCTACCTACTGAGCTATGGAGGCAAAAAGTTTGCGTATATTACAAAAATATAGAAAGATTGTCAATATCTTTTTTGGTTTTACTGAAATAATATTATTTTTAAATAAAATTAAATTTATTTCGACTATTTTAACATATTTTTGTCTTTTTTTAAACTTTTTTATTAATATTTATTGATAAATTTTGATTAAATTTAATAATTGCTGTTTCCTTATAATATTCAAATAATTTTAACCACAGAGCACACGAAGAGCATGAAGATTTTTCTTAAAAAAGGTAAAAAATTACACTTTTTAAAAAAATTCATGGGCTTCGTGATCTTCATGGCAGGATAATCAAAAATTATGGAAAAGTGCCTAAATTTTATCAATAAATTATTAAAAAGTAAAAAAAGAAGTATCAAATTTGGTAATTATTGCACCCCAAAAAATCCCGTCATCGATTTCTATTTTTAATACTTTAACACCTGCTCCTTTTCTACTGGGAGTCTGATATTGAACCTTATAATAACTTTTTGATAAATTTTCAATCGTATCAGCTATCTGTTGAAAACTTGAAACAAGCAAATTAGTTGCATTTGCCTGAATATAAAAATCATTGCCTAATAATTGCAAAGTTTCTTTATCTACCTTATTCCCAAGACCAATAGTATATGAATAAAATTCCATATTTTTCTTTAACTTCCTTATATTTTTTAATACTATTTCTTTACCTTCCGGCCCAAGTCTGGATGCAGTATCCCTTCCATCGGTAAAAACCGTTAATGTACTGATCTTAAGATTTTCTTTTGATACTGATTCTAATCTGGATTGTATAATATTCATAGCATTTACAATAGCACCATACATATTTGTTGCAGAATCCCTCATTGTATTTTTATCTATTTTATCAATCATTGATAAAATATCATCTTCATTATTAGAAAAATCAATAATCCGGATTAAATCTTCTTTTCCGTCAAATGCATAAACAGCTAAAAATTTGCTCTTATCCTTAGATATCTTCATTTTTTCAACGAATTTTTTGGCGGCATCCTTTAAATCATTTAATACATTTTTAGTAACACTGCCGCTTACATCAAGAAGTAAAATAGAATATATGTGAATAATAGGAGGTGCACTTTCAATAATAAGCTCACTCTCATCCGGATCAATTTTAATATATTCTTTATCATCGGCCCCTTTTGATTTCTCAAATAATGTTACTTTCTTTGTATCTTCTAAATTTAAAATAGGCTCAATCTTATAATAACCCTTTGTATCACCATAAGTAGTTGATTCCCTGTATTTTTTATCAATAGTATCAGGCATTTTTTTTGTAGAAATCATTAATGCTTTTTCAGCCTTAAAATAAAACCTTATTGTACCATTACTATTATCTACCCTGATATCATCCAACGGTATTATATGGATATCATGCTTTATATCCCGAGAAAAAACAAAGTTGGGGATCATTGTAAATAATAATATTATTAATATTATAAAAACTGATTTATTTACTAATTTAAACATATATATTCTCCTTGATTACAATATAATTTTTATAAAAAATTATAGATCATTTTATTATAAAAGTCAAAATATAGGCAAAAAAAACAAACTTGTTTAAAATATTTTAATATTTACAAGTTTATATTTTATTATCTTGACTTAATTATCCTTTCTTTTATACAATTAATTTAATCTTTATTTTTAATCAGGAGAATAATTATGAGTGAAGGATTAGCAAGCAGATCTCAGATGATAAAACAGGCACTAATCGGTATAGGCTGTTTAGCGGGAGGCATAATAATCCTTGTAGTAGGCGGATTAAAATTTATAGCAGGTATAATAATCGGAGGTATAATTGCACTTATTGGATTATCAATATTAATTCCGAAAAAGGACAGACTTATCGGTTTAATAACAACAGCTGCCGGTATTATAATAATGGTATCAAAAATACCAGTACTGGGCGGCATAGCCAATGTTTTAATTATAATAAGCGGCTGGATATTGATCTTTGCAGGAGGATTTGCAATAATAAAATTTATAATTAATCTAATGAAGCAGTCATAAAAGGTCTGCAAAAAAATGGAATAGCAGATGAAATTTTTCTCTCAACCATAAAAAGATAAATCTTAAATCACAAAAAACACAGAAGAAATAGTAAAAAATAAATTAAAATGAATACTCTTTATATAAATACAGCTTAAACCGGACATTTATTGATATTTTCTTAAAACATCCGAGATTAAAAGAGCAATGTTCTTTTTTTACACAACTCTAGAATAATATTTCATAAACTGGCTTCTTGAAAAAATTTTTCTATCCTTTTCAGTCTTGCAGCTCATGATTCCCCGTATATCATCGATACTCCTATAACTATTTTTATCAAGCCATTTTTGTACGCCTTCAATAATTACCGATAAATACTTCATGCCGCTTTTATATAATGCAGAACAAACCTGAACAGTTGTAGCCCCAACTAGAATAAGTTTGATAACACTTTCAGCATCATAAACACCTGTACTTGCAGAAATATCACACCCCAGCTCTTCCGATAATAATGATATCCATCTTAACGGTAAAGTTATTTCATCTTGAGAGCTGAAAGAATGCCCCGGAATAATTTCCATCTTTTTTAAGTCAATATTTGAGCTGAAATATCTGTTAAAAAGCACAAATCCATTAGCTCCTTCTCTTACTAATCCGTTAAGCACCCTGTTTATATTGGTAAATTGTGAGCTGATTTTTAATACCACAGGTATATCAATTTCTTTTTTTACTTTACTTAAAATTTTGTAATATTTCTTTTCTATATCTTCAGATTTATCTTCTCTATTAAAATTTATAATAAAAACATTCAACTCCAATGCATCTGCACCCGCAGATTCTATTTTTTTTGCAAAACCAGTCCAATCACCGGTAGTAAAGCAATTAATACTTGCTATTATGGGAATGCTTACAGCTTTTTTGGATTCCTCAATTAAATTTAAATAATCATAAACACTTTGATCCTTAATAATATTACTGACATATTCTGCGGCTTCCGGATGTATTAGATCTGTATTATTAACAGCTTTTTTGCCTTCCATCAATATCTGCTCTTCAAAAATAGACTTTAATACAATAGCGCCTGCACCCAGCCTGTCAAATTCCTTTATGCCTTTAATATTTCCGGTCAGTCCTGAACTTCCTACTATTACAGGATTCCTTAAATTTAATCCAAGATATTTTGTAGATAAATCAGCCATCATTTCTCCTTGATGTATAAATAAATAAAAATAATTTAAATTTTAATAAGGTTGATTATATTAGAAAATACCGGTTATATCAATGTTTTTCGTTTATTAAATACATATTTAATATTTTTATTAACCTGTCAGGGATATCAACAAAATCTTTTGTATTCTTGTCAATACAGGCATGTACAGTATAGCCCTCACATGCAATATTACCGTCTTCTTTTTTTATTACATATTTAAATTTAGCACTTACATTCTTAACATATTCCACATTAACTTCTACGGATATAATTTCATCATAAACAATAGGTATTTTATAGAGCAGTCTGGCATCCGAAATAGGAAAAATCATACCGTTATCTTCAATTTCTTTATAGGGATAATTCTCAACCCTGACAAGATCCACACGTGCCTCTTCAAAAAATACAAGATATTTTGAATTATGCACAATACCCATAAAATCAACTTCTGAATATCTTACTCTTGTTTTATATATGTGTGTTTTCATAATTAATGACTCCATGTATAATTTATATAGAATGTTTAAGTAAATTATTATTAAATAAAAAAAAATGAAATGACAATACTTTTTAATGATTAATTAAATTCATTAAAATATTGTATAAAAATCAATAATATTTATATTTTTTGATATGCCTTAAACCTCTCTCCAATATAATCCGTAACTATCATAAAGCTCTGTCCCCTCTAAAGTCATCTTGGAATACCAGCTGTCATTTTCTATTAAGCATTAATTGAAAATCCCGGTTTTTATCTTAATATAATTAATTGTAATTTTTCAGTACTTTAAATTAAATATATTACACCATGAATTATTTGCAGATATTTTATTGAAAAATAATTAATACAGCTCTATAATATATATAGTGGTAAAAAAATAAAATTTTAAACAATGATTTAAAAAATCTAATAATAAAAATGTTAAAAAAAATATATACCAGCCAATATAAACTATTAATATTATTTTTAATCATAATTTTTATCATGAATTCCTGCCCTATAAGAATAGAAGAATCAGACGGCCATACAAATACAGACTCTAATACATCATTAAGTAACATACAACATTTTGGCGGTGATTTTTTATGGTATGGGATTGATCCTGATAGAACTAATCAGGAATCATTGGATGCATTTTCTGATACATTATATAATATCGGGATGGAGTCGGTACGTTTTGATATATATTGGGGAATGATAGAAAGATCTGAAAAAGGCAATTATAACTGGGATCTTACAGACCAATTATTAAATAGTATAAGTAATGATACACCGGTAATATTTACATTATACTCTACCAGCAAATGGGGATCAAAATATAATGAATTTAGAGAACAATTTCCTGCATTATTAGGATTAACGGAAAGCTATAATATGCCGCCATCATCGATTCCTATAAACATGCAGGATTATATGGATTTTCTTGAAACAATTGTTAATAAATATAAAAATAGAGTTAAATACTGGCAGATAGAAAATGAAGTATATGGGGCAAGAATACATGAAGAGTTACCTGCCGGTATTCCACCATTTAATAATTTTTGGATTGGTACAAAAGAAGAATATGCAGAGTTAGTAAAGCAAAGTTATATAAAAATTAAAGAAGTTGATCCTGATTCTTGTGTATTTATGTCAAGTATTGCTTTTGGTGAAATATGGCCTAATCCAAATCTTCCCGCTGATTTTTTAAAATTTATTTTAAGAATAAGTATAAATTATACAGATTTTATTGATCTTCATCTTTATGGAAGTGTTTACACTGTTTCCGACAGGATAAATTATATTAAAAATGAAATTTCACTATTAGGCTATTATAAACCTTTAATTTGCACAGAATCAGGTGAAATTGATATAAGACTGAATGAATATAAAACACTATATAGTAACAGCTTTAATAATCCGGGTGAATTAAAAACGCAGGCAGAAGAAATAATAAAGAGACATGCTTTTGCATTTGCAGGTGGTATTGAAAAAATATACAGATTAAGACTAAATCCATTTAAAATTACTGAAGATCCTTCAAGTAATTGGCCACATATGAGTTTAACTCTTGATAAAAATGCAATAAATAAAAAACCGGGTTATTATACTTATAAACTAATGACTTCAAAAATAAAAAATTTTATTACTGTGAATAATCTTGAGGAAGGTGTATTTAGATTTAATTTTTCAACTAAAAGGTCTGTATTTATCCTTTGGAGTGACACTGGTAACAGAAGCATTAATATAAGTAATTATTTGCAAAGCAAAAATATTAAAATAACAAGTATTATTACCGAATTAAATACTACAAAACCAGATGAAATAATTACTGATAATAAAATAATCCAAATAAATAAGACTCCAATATTTATAGAAGAAGCAGAATAATTTAAATAACTTTACTCTTAAATATAAAATTATCCTCTTTAAAAACCGCAATGCAGGCTTTAACAGCATCAGGATCAAAATAAATACCGCTGTATTTTTTTATTTCATCAAGCGCCACATCAATACCTAATGCCGGTCTATATGGTCTCATTGAAGTAATTGCTTCAACAACATCCGCAATACTTATAATCTTTGCTTCCAATAATATATCATTCTTACTTAATCCTCTTGGGTATCCGCTTCCGTTCAATTTTTCATGGTGCTGATATACAATATCAGCAATAGGCCATGGGAAATCAATATTTTTAAGTATATCATATCCTGCTTTAGGATGGTTTTTAATTAACTCAAACTCAATATCCAGCAATTTGCCAGGTTTGTTTAATATCTCACTGGGGACATAAATTTTCCCGATATCATGCACTATACCACTCATTCTTATTCCTTCAATCATATTAGAAGGCAACTGCATCTTGGTTGCTATTGTTCTTGCCAGTTCCGAAACTCTCTTTTGATGGCCGGCTGTATATGGATCTCTTATTTCTATTGCCATTGACAATGTTTCAATTACACCTGCCATTATCATTCTTAATTTAGAAATATTTAATACAAGATTATTCCTTTGTTCTTCAACTCTACTATAAAGGATTGATATTTGTAATATATTATTAATAACTCTTCGCAAAGTACTGAAATTTCTGCTGGTTTTTTTTGCGATTTCAAATAATATTATACCTATTGGTTCATTTGTATAATTAAGATATTCTATAATCATAGAATATCTTCTTTTACTTGGAAACAGCTTTTTAGGGACAAGTTCTTTTATTGGGAATAATATACCGGGATATTTTATATCAATGTTCTTAAACTCATCATAAGCCATAACTAATTGGATTATTTCAGATATACTTATATTTTTATTTTGAAATAATGAAAGAAAACTTGATTTAATACCAAAATCTATAAATTTCATAGGAAGTATTTTAAATATTTCTTCAAGTTTTAAATTAATATTAATATCATCACGTATATTATTAAGAATCCATGATTCTGTACTAAGATTATAATTAGTATTTTTTTCAATATGTATAATTTTTGAATAAGTCATATCTAAAATTATACGCCATAAATTATTAATAAAATATGCATTTTTTAAATCACTTAACTGAATTGCTTCATTAAATAAAATTTTTAGAATATTATTTAATATTACTTTTTCCTGATTAATATTAAATATAATATCAAGAAATTTTTCCCAAAAATTATAGAATATCATGCTGTCATTTTCTTTAACAGACTCTACCAAATTATTTATTATTTCATCTGCAAGAAAATCCTGTCCTATTTTTGTTGTATCATAATAAATTATTTTAATAGCCTCCAATAATTCCTTAGAAATTGTCTTATATAACCCTTTTTTTAATTCTAAAACCGTTAATTGTTTAGTATTATATAACACTTCTGCATCTTTATATGATACATGATTAATAATATTGCAACCGCATGATTCTCTAATTATCAGAGTAGAATCAATAAATGTCTTTTGTTTATGATTTCCTTTATTATCAATCAAATCCAGTAACATCTCAACAGATTTCCACCCCAATTTATCAAGCGGTTGCCTGACTGTTGTTAATGCAGGAATAATACTGCTGCTCTTACTTACATCATCAAACCCGACAACAGCAACATCCTCGGGCACTTTAATCCCGCGTCTTTTTAATTCTGTTAATGCTCCAATTGCCATGTTATCATTTGAAGCAACTATAACATCAAATTTTTCCTTAATTATATCCAGCCATGTATTTACTGCATTTACTCCTGATGTAGAAACAAAATCACCTTCATAAATAAGATTAGGATTAATAGGGATAGAATATTCCTTAAGTGTTTTATTAAATATATTAAATCTTATTTTTGTTTCCTCAGAACCTTTTGCACCTTTTATAAATGCAAATTTCTTAAAATTATGTACTTCAATCAGATGTTTTAATAATTTCTTCATACTGTTAAAAGTATCTATATGTAAAGATGATATAGATTTAGAGGATCTGCCTATACTAACAACCGGTAAAGGTTTAAATTTACAACAGAAATCATCAAATTCTTTATCATTTAATAAAAATGAAATACCGTCGCCCATCATTATTATACCGTCTAGTTTATTAATATCTGCTAGATCATAAATAATATTTCTTTTAAATTCAAAATTATTTTGATTTTTTAATATCCCTCCTTCAAAACAAAATAAATTTACATTATAATTTTCAACACTGTCTATAATACCATTTAAAATACTTAAATGATAATCACTATCAATAAACTCTATAAAAAAGCCAATTGTTTTTCTTTTTTTCATATAAAATACTCACAAATAATTATATCAGGTTTAATTTACAGATGCAATTTTTATTAAAACTTACAAAAATTAATATTTTTTTTATAGAAAAATAAGTAAGATTTTCATTAAATTATTTAATTTTTCTATTGACATAGTGTAATTAATACACTATATTTATAGTGTATTAATTACACTATGGAGAATAAAAATGGAATATAAATATGATTACCCCAGGCCAGCAGTTACAGTTGATTGCGTGGTATTCGGATTGGATCTGGAAGAAGAAAACTTAAAAATACTTTTAATACAGAGGGCTTCCGATCCATTTAAAGGCAATTGGGCATTACCGGGCGGGTTTATACATATGGATGAAGATCTGGAAAATGCGGCCTTGAGGGAGCTTGAAGAAGAGACCGGCATGAAAAATATTTATCTGGAGCAATTATATACATTCGGTAAACCTGACAGGGACCCCCGTGACAGGATAATATCAGTTGCATATTATGCTCTTGTAAAACTCGGGGGGCAGGAGTTAAAAGCAAGTACGGATGCAAAAGATGCTGCATGGTTTTCTATACATGACATACTGGATCTTGCATTTGATCATAATCTTATACTGGATATTGCAATAACAAGATTAAAGGGTAAAATAAGCTATCAACCAATAGGATTTGAATTATTACCGGAAAAATTCACACTGACACAACTGCAAAAGCTCTATGAAATAATACTTGAGCAAAATATTGACAAGCGTAATTTCAGGAAAAAAATACTGTCAATGGATTTTTTAATGGAGCTTGATGAAATACAAAAGGATGTGGCTCACAGGGCTGCAAGGTTATATAAATTTGATAAAAATAAATATAATGAATTGTTAAAGGAGGGTTTTAATTTTTCTATATAATTTCTTTAACTTTAAAAACAGTATATAAAATTAAAAACTATATATAGTTAATAAAAATATAAAGAGCTTAAGGAGGCTAATTATGACAAAAAAAATCGATTTATTAATTATTGACCCGCAATTTGATTTCTGTGATCCAAAAGGCTCATTATTTGTAACAGGTGCAGATGATGACATGAAAAGACTGTCCGGTTTGGTAAAAAGAATAGGCAGTAAATTAAATGATATACATGTTACTCTTGATTCTCATCATACAATGGATATAGCACACCCGTTATTCTGGAAGAATTCTTCAGGCAGACACCCTGATCCTTTTACAGCTATTTCTGTGGAAGATGTAAAAAACGGTAAATGGGTAACAACAATACCAGGCCTGGCTAAAAAGGGATTGGAATATGTTAAATCACTGGATGCAAACGGGAGATATCCGCTGGTAATCTGGCCTTATCACTGCCTGATAGGAAGCAACGGGCATAAGGTATTCCCCGAATTATTTGAGGCATTAAAAGAATGGGAGTTAAAAGAATTTGCTCAGGTTGATTATGTAACAAAAGGAAGCAATATCTTTACAGAGCATTATTCCGCAATACAGGCTGATGTGCCGGATCCTGAAGATCCAGGAACACAAATAAACACAAAACTTATACAAACTCTGGAAGATTGCGACTTAATACTTGTTGCAGGAGAGGCAGGATCACACTGTCTTGCAAATACGGTAAGGGATATTGTCAATAATTTTAGTAATGACAAGTATATAGAAAAAATAATGCTTATTGAAGATGCTACAAGTCCTGTACCCGGATTTGAAAAACTTCAAGATGATTTTATTAATGAAATGACGGCAAAGGGGATGAAGCTTACTGCAACAAAAGATTTTTTAAATTAAAAAAACATTAGATAACTTTTATAAATAATTAAGGAGGTAATAACATGCCAAGATTAAATGATATAAACATGGAAAACAAAAAAATACCCAACGGCAGCTTTGGTTATTCCGCAGTCAGACTGGAAAATTTAGGTGCAGCTGAATATACACTTGTAACGATTGTACAGGATGCAAGCGGCAGTGTTGCAGAATATAAAAAAGAAATGGAGGCATGCTTAAGTGAAATAGTAAAAGCCTGCCGAAACAGCCCGAGAAGCGACAACCTGATGATTAGATTTTTGCAGTTCGGCAGTGATATAGAAGAAATCCACGGGTTTAAACTTTTAGAAAACTGCAACCCTGATGATTATCTTGATATAATAAAAATAAACGGCATGACTGCTCTATTTGATGCATCTGAGAATGCGATATTATCAACCTCAAATTACGGAAAAGACCTTAATGATAATGATTTCAGTGTCAACGGGATAATATTTATAATAACAGACGGGATGGATAATCAATCAACCGGTACAGTAAATACGGTAAAAAAGGCATTAAAAAACACAATAAATGAAGAAAATTTAGAGTCCCTGGTTACAATATTAATAGGAGTTGGGACAAAGGATTATACGGATGTAACAGATGCCTTAAAATTATTTAAAGAGGAGGCAGGACTTACACAATTTATAGAAATAAAAGAGGCAAACACAAACACATTATCTAAACTTGCAGAATTTGTATCTAAAAGCATAAGCTCTCAAAGCCAGGCATTGGGGACAGGAGGGGCATCAAAACAGGTAAATCTTGTTTTTTAAATATAAACAAAATTCAAAATAAATAATGAAATAAAAATCAAACCAAAGATGAACGCTGATACATGCTGAAATTATATTTTTAAATATATTACTGCGTTTATCCGCGTTTATCTGCGGTTTAATCTTTCTTTATGAAAAATCACCCTTTTAAATTATCCGGGAGGTGTAAAATGAATACTGATGCGTTATTTATTAAAGGCAAGAGTCATGATATATGCCAGGATTATGCAATAGCAGGCAGTAATTATATCCTGATATCCGATGGATGTTCAAGTTCAAAGGATACGGATATAGGTGCAAGGATTTTATTAAAAACAGCAGAAAAACATATAAATAGTGATATAAAAACCGATCTGCTAAAAGATATTGCAAAAAATGCCTATAAATACACAAAAACAATTAATCTAAATGAAGAATCATTGGATGCTACATTTATCGGGGCAATAATGCTGGATAATAAAATATATATTTATCTTGCAGGGGACGGAGGTTTGGCCGTTTGCTATGAGAATAATGAAGTGCTTGTTAATATGATCAATTACAAGTCGGGCTATCCGTTTTACTTAAACTATTTTAACAATGAATCAAGATTAAAATCATTTATGCAAAATAACAATATGATAAATATTAATGCATTTTTATATAAAGACAATGATTATGAGCAAATTAAATTAAATGATTATTTTATCCACTACAGCAACTACTATTGCAAAATACTAAATCCGGATAACATAAAATATATAGCAATATTTACAGACGGCATTGACTCATTTTACAGATTAATAAATACAGGCACATCTAAAAACACGGAAAAAGTAGAATTAAAATATCTATTAAAAAGCTTGTTGGGATTTAAAACCACGGTAGGGGACTTCGTAAAAAGAAGGCTAAATAAATTTTATAAGGAGAATGATAATAATATTTTTAATCATGACGATTTTACAATGGCTGTTATGTATTTATAAAATACAAATAAGGAGGCAGTAAGATGAATTGTTATATACAGGGTAAAGGCAAGATAACATTATCAAAACAGGATTTCATAGGAAACGGCGGGCAGGGATCAGTATATGCAAGAGGAAATACTGCATATAAAATTTATAATGATACGGCTAAAATGATTCCCATACAAAAGATAAAAGAGTTATCTATACTGGAAAAAGAGAATATTATTAAGCCTATAGACATTATTTTAGATCTGCAAAACAACATAATCGGATATACAATGAAATATGTAACATCATGCTTTACATTCTGCCAGTTATTCCCAAAAATATTTAAAGACAGGTATAATATTAATATAAATAATATAATTGAGCTTGTTGATAATTTTAAAAATACCGTAAATTATATCCATAAACAGGGGATCCTGATTGTAGATCTGAATGAATTAAATTTTTTAGTAAATAATAAATTTAATCATATTTACTTTATTGATGTGGACAGCTACCAGACAAAAAGTTATAAAGCAATGGTAATTATGGATTCTATTAGAGACAGGCACAGTACCGGTTTTAACGAATTAACGGACTGGTTTTCATGGGGCATCATTACATTCCAGCTTTTTACAGGCATTCACCCGTATAAAGGCAAGCACAGCATCTATAAAACTTTAGATGAAAGAATGAAAAAAAACATTTCCGTATTCAACAAAGAAGTAAGTATACCCAAGCTTTGTGAATCTTTTGATGCTATTCCGCAAAAATACAGGGACTGGTATTACGATATTTTTGAAAAAGGTAAAAGAACACTTCCGCCTTTTGAAAAAATTACGGTTATCAGTTTAATAAAACCGCTTATTGAAAAAATCGACAACAGCAGCATTTTATTAATAGAAAAAATATTTAATACAGATGCAAGTATATTAGAGTATAAATTCATAAACGGTTTTAATATTATTAAAACGGATAAATCAGTATATATTGATAATAAAAAATACGACATTGAAAATCCGTCAAATAAAAAAATAATAATTTCACCAAAATTAAATCAAATAATCATTGCATGGATTGAGAATGAAAAATTAAAATTATTAAATTTAACAAAAAAAGAACTAATCCAGTTAAATATAATATGTCATGATATCTTAGAATACAAAAATGATATTTATGTAAAAAACAGCGGTAATATTTTTAAAATAAATCTGATAGAAAACACAAAAAATATTATGGCTTCTGCCGTAACCGTTGCCAATGTTATGGAAAAATCAGCCTATTTATATGATGGAGTCATAATACAGGAAATGCTTGATACATTTTATGCCGTTGTTTTTCCGGTAAAAAATAAAACATATAATATTAAAATAGATGAATTTTACAGCCATAAGATAATCGATGCAAAATTTAAAAACAACATATTAATGGCAGTAGGAATAAAAGATGAAAAATATAAAAAATTCATAATAAGATTTAATAGTGATTATACAAAATATGATATAAGAGATGCCGAAATAGAGCTTTTAGGTATTAATTTTGATGTTATTGACAGCGGTATATGTGTTCATTTTACGGAAAAAGGACTGGAAGTATTCTCAAACATAATGGATGAGAATGATATCAGGCTTCTAAATGATCCGTCTGTCAACAGAATGACTCTTTACAGTAACGGCATAAATATACTGGGCAGTCTTAATAATAATATCTATAAGATTACAATGAAAAATTAATAATTTAACATAGCAGCAATATGCTATTTATTTAACAAAAAAAAGATTAACGGTCATTGCCTCATCTGCTACCTTCATTTCATTATTATTATTAACACCCGAAAAAATGGTAGTTGTAAGATAATATCTTTTACCCTTATCTCCTCCTATATGAAGATCTTTATCTATGATTATATATACCGACCCCGACTCTTTATCACCTGAGCTTGTAACACCTGCATAGTCTTTTGAGTCTTCTCCAAGCTCTTCCGACTTAGTAATTTCACCGTTTTGAACAATTTCAAAGAATAATTTATCCTCTTTAGGATAATATGTGTAATAGTGGATTTCATCCGTATATTCAAATTTTATTGCATACCATACTGTAAATTTATATGAAACTTGATGAGTAAGAAGTATATCAACTCTCAATTGATCATCATCATAACAGGAAATTACTCCTCTTATATCACACTCAGGAGCATTATTAACCTGTTCATCACCCTGGGGCTCTTCCTCAGGTGAAACCACCCATTCATCAACACTGTATCCTTTATTAACATCATTAACTTTTTTTGAGTTTCTGGACTCATATTTACCGCCGGAAAAAATCACAAGAAATATTAAACAAAAAAGCACTATTATTAATAATTTTTTATACATAACACCTCCATAATAGTTATATTTTTGCCCTTATTCCTTTTTTACTCTTTTTTAAAATAAAAAAAACATTAATAAAATTGTAAATTTAATTAAATAAAAACTCAAGAGAGAAAATAAAAACAATAATTTATTTTATTTTTTTGTTATTAATTATTAAAATCCGGTATTTTGTTTTAAATAAATGTTAAAATATAAAAAATATTATAAGGACTTAAATTATGAGGAAATTTATTTTTTTTATTTTAATTTTATTAATCTTAAATTGTAAAAATAAAACGCAGGATAAAAACATTGATAATATTAATGATGAACAGATAGAAAAAGAAATTAATGATTTGGAGTCAAGAGAAATAAGTTATTCCCAAAACAGCCTTCTTGATACTCTTTATGAAATGGCTTTAAAAGACAACAAAACTTTAAAAGAATTAAATGATGAAATAAAAAAAGCAAAAAAAGAAAATATAGAAATTAATAAAAAATACAATTCATATGATGAAAAAAATAAAAAATATTATGATGAAATAAATACAGAAAATAATAATATAAATAATGAAGTTTTAAAGAAAAAAATAAAGGAATTAATTAAAACAAGTGAAACAAATTATAATAATAACAGCAGTATAATAAAAAATGATATTAATGATTTACTGTCATTAGATACAAACCTGAATGATTATATAAGTGCATTAAAAATTATTTTTACAATACCTTATATTGAAGCATATCAAAAAAAGGAAGCCTTACAGAAAGAAAATATAAATAAAATTAAAGAAGAATATAAAAATATCATAAAAAAAGCAAAAGATCAAATCGGGGAAAAATAAATAATCTAGTTATAAGAAGATGATAAACTTATAGTAAATTTAGATCCTTTGTTTAATTGTGACTCAACATTGATATCTCCATTATGCTTGTCGATTATTTTTTTTACTATTGTCATTCCCAAACCCTGCCCTTCGATTTTATCCGGATCTATCCTGTAAAATATTTGAAATATTTTATCTGTATTTTTATCCGATATCCCGATACCGTTATCCTCAATAATATAAATATTTTTTCCTTCATTATTATAATATCCGGATATTCCTATAAAACCTTTTCTTTTATCATCCAGATATTTAATCGCATTATCTATTAAATTTGAAAAAACCTGGTATAAAAGCATTTTATCCCCGATACATGAAGGTAATTTTTTTATTTTTATCTCAATATTCTTTGCCTGTATAATAAATTCAAAAGAATCCAGTACATCTTTGATCATATGATTCATATTTATCTTTTCTAATTTTAATTCATTTCTGCCTGCTCTTGACACTTTTAATAATCCGGAAAGAAGCTGATCCATTTTATTTATACTTGAATGTATATATTTTAAAGAAAATAAAATATCCTGTTTATATATTTTATCTATTCTTCTTTTAATTGAATCAATTTTTTTATTCCCTGATAAAATATTTTGAAACTCTTTTATAGAATGCTCCAATTCATTACTAAATCCCTCCACATTAATTAATGGAGACCTGAGATCATGTGATGTAATATAAATAACCTGCTCCAGCTCTTTGTTTTTTTCTTCAAGTTTATCATTTAATATCTCTAATTTTTTATGTGTTTCTATCCTGTCCGTGCTGTCAACAAGCATAATCAATAAAGCCGATTTACCATTGTAAGTAATATTATTAGAATACAAATCTATCCATTTTAATTTATTATTGAATAATAATCTGAATGAATAATTAGATATAACATATTTATCTTTTAATAATTTTTTTGACAATTGATCCAGGACAAAATCTCTATCATCCTTATGTATAAAGAATTTAAAATCTTCATACTTTTTCTTCATAAAATTATGCTTTGTTAAGCTTACAATATCTAAAATTGCATTGTTAAAAAATTTAATATTTTTATCTTGAATAATTAAAATACCTAAAAGCGACTGTTCCGCGATTGTCCTGAATTTTTCCTCACTTTCCCTTAATGCTTCCTCTACTTTTTTTCTTTCATTAATTTCATGATTTAATTCTTCATTTTTTTTATTAAGCACTTCAATCTTATCTTTAATAGCATCCTTCATACTTGAAAAACTTCTTGCAAGCATACCTATCTCATTATTATCATTAATATCAATAGGATAATCAAGCTCTCCATGAGATATTTTAACGGATGCATCTTTAAGCTTAATTATTTTGGATATTATATTTGAAGATACAATAAATATTATAAACAATGACAATAAGGATATTGTCAAAGTAATTACAATCAAAACATTTCGTATTAGATATAATTCCCTGTATTTTAGACTAAGAGGCATAGAGTAGCCTACAATCCAATCCCATTCCTTAAAATATTTAAATATAATCCACCTGCTTTTACCGTTTAAATAATAATCAAAATTACCATTTTTTTTATTTAAAATTTTAACAATATAATTATATTTTAAAAAAATTCTTGTATCAATATAATGCGGCTTGCATAATAAGACACCGTTTTTGTTTAAAATGAAGGGAAAGCTTTTTTCTTCAACAATATAATATTGTTTTATAAAATTTTTTATGAAATGGTCCTTGAATTCATCCTCATAAGCCTCTATTCTTTGTGTCTGCATTAATAAAGAATATCTTGCTTTAAGGGATTTTAATATTATGTCAATCTTTTCATTATAAATATAAACCTGTGCATTATTAATAATTTTTTTAACCTGAAAATTTACTCCCATAATTACGGAAAAAGACATTATAAAAAAAATAAAAAGAAAAAATAAAAAACTTTTAGTTCTTATTGACTTAATAAAATCATTCCTCATTTTATTAAAGTTGCCTTTTCTATTAAATTTATTGGGAATTTTACATCCAACTTTTTTGCCAATGTCATATTTAAATAAATTTTAGCTTTTTTATTTGCTGTTATAGGAATATCTCCTGGGTTTTTCCCATTTAAGATATCAATCATCGTATTAGCTGCATATTCTGCAAGCTCCTCACGAACTTTAGAAAAACTGATTAAAACAAATGGATAAAGATTAAACACAACAGATCCTGTCGGTATCTTTGTATTACTCAATATATACTCATGTGCCTCTTCATTATCCCAATCCTTAATACCGGAATAATTTCTGAATATCAACATATCTACATCATCCTGTATCTCTTTATATTTGATTTTCCACTGTTTAAAATCATCAACAAATATTATTTTTTTAAAATTTATTTTTAATTTATTTTTATAATATTCCACCGATTTTCTGTCGGTAAGTGTATTGCCTGTTATAATACCTAAATCAGTACCTTTGGCATACTTGCCAAGCTCATATATTAAATCATTTAACAACTCAACCTCAACCTGTCCGGTTGCATTTTTATATGGATAACCGTAAATTGAAGAATCCCAATTAACTCCAACAAAAACAACAGGTATTTTGTGATCTTTAAAATACGGCATAATAACATATTTACTGGCGGGATCATCACTTGCGATAATCCCGTCCGGATTATATTCTTCAATATATTTTTTTATTTTAAGAGCTTTAGTTTTTAAAATTTTTTCATCCTCAACATTCTTTTCATCAAGATATAATACTTCCATTTTTATATTATATTTTTTAAATATTTCTTTTACTTTATCCCGAGTAATCTGACTGGAAATATACTCTTTATGATATGAATCCAGAAAAACAACTTTTTTACCATTTAATAAAACAACATCTCTTTGATTATTATTAAAATCACTCTTATCAACCGTATTGTCATTATTGCTCTTAAAACATCCTGTTAATATAATAAAATAGATTAACCCTATAAAAAGATAAGGACTAAATTTATATATCATACATAAATAATTTTACCATATTTTGATAAAATCCACTTAAATTTTAAAATTTTTTAAAATTTATTTTTTAATCTTACTTCCAATATCCTTGCCCAATTAGGATACAAAATATCTATCTTGACTTTATCATTAAAAATATCAACTTTTTCATCATTTAGTACATCATATAAATACATGTCATCCCCGCCTGGATAATTGAACTCCAGCATTTCCTGTTTATCAGATGAACTCACAATAACAATAGTTTTACTGCTGTCAAATACTCTTTCAAAAACAATCTGTTTGTGATTAATGTATATCTGTCTATAAAATCCATATTTTAATGTATTTAAACTGCTTCTTATTTGAGCTAATCTTTTAATAGAATTATACAAATTTTTGTTACCTTCTTTACTCATCAATTGTGCAGGATTAAAAAATGGTCTTAATGGTGAATCATCACCGGATTTTTTTTCACCTTTAACAGCAAATTCACTGCCGTAATAAATAGAAGGGATGCCGGGCACTGTAAAAAGAAGACAGTATAAAGGATACAGATGAGAATAATTATCGAGCCGGCTTGCAACCCTGTCGACATCATGATTATCAGCAAATGTATACAATAATAAATCTTTATATATACCGTTATTCCCAAACTGCCTGTTTAATGAATATGCAATCTCAAAGTAATTAATATCATTATGACTGGAATACAGCCCTTTATAACACTCATAATTTGTTGCAGAATCAAGCAAGCCTTCTTCAACCAGCTCTTTATAATTCCCATGTATCATCTCACCCATCAACCAGAAATCATTTTTAATGTTTTTACAAAATATAGAAAGCTCCTTTAAAAAGGATCTCTCAATAGCATAAGCAACATCAAGTCTTAAGCCATCAATATTAAAATACTCTATCCACATTTTAACTGCATCAAATATATGTTTTTTAACATCATTATTTTTATGATTAAGTTTCACAAGCTCATAATGACCTTCCCAGCCTTCATAATAAAACGGGTCACCAAAAGAGCCTTGTTTATTAAAAGTAATATTAAACCAGTCCAGATAACCGGAATTTTCTTTTTTTTCCAGCACATCTTTAAATGCCCAAAAATCCCTTCCGACATGATTAAACACACCATCCAGTACAACTCGAATACCATTGGCATGAAACTCATTTATTAATTTTTTTAAAGTTTCATTATTACCTAATCTCCTGTCAACCCTGTAATAATCAGCAGTATCATAACCATGACTTGCTGACTCAAATAACGGGCCAAGATAAACTGCATTAATACCTAAATTTTTTAAATAATCAATCCACTCATGTAAATAATTTAACCTGTGATTATCACCGGATGTAAAATCATTAAATTTCGGAGCATTACATGCTCCTAATGGATAAATATGGTAAAAAATAGATTCATATGACCAGTGTTTCATCTTAATTAACCTCCGTCCCTATTAAAATCACAATATACCGATCGGTATACTGAAAATACAAAAAAATTTATGAAAATATCCCATGCATAAACTGATGCACAGCATCATAAATCAGCTGATCACTTATATTGATAAAATCATTTAAAAAAAATCCGATATAATTATTAATCATTCCCAAAAAAGTTACGGCATACCGCTTCTCTCTCCCCTTCATATTACCGTGATCCATGCTTGCTTCCTTAAATAAATTTTTAATAATATTAAAAATCTTTTCATTATATTTATGTACTGCTTCTCTTGCTTCACTTTCAGGCGATGCAAAAACCATAGAAAGCTGCATCCTGTAAAACATCCTGTTTTTATCGGCAAAATAAAAAAAAGCCTTTGTTATTTTATTTAATGTCAAGGTAATGTCATGCTCATATTTTGCCGTTTTTAAAACTATTTCATAAAGCTCATTAAAATATTTATTTAATATAGCATCCAGAAGTCCCCGCTTGCTGTTGTAGTAATGATAAAGCGTCGGTTTGGTAATACCGGACTCAACGGCAATTTCCTGTACACCGACAGCATCATACCCCTTCTTTGAGAATAATATCAATGCAGTATTTAAAATTTTATCTTTATTCTCCATCATTATTATTATACCGATCGGTATACAATTTGTCAATAGTTTTTTATGATTATTTGTAAAATATATTCAAAATCTTGACAATTAAATCCTAATCTATTAATTTTACATTATATATACTCACAGGATTCTATTATGTCTCTTTTTTCTCGACGCAGATTTTCAGGATTTGAAAAAGTCTAATTTATTGATATCCTATAAGTTAATCCGTGTTAATCCTCTTAATCCGTGTCAAAAAATAAGAAAGTAAAAGTGACAAAATTAAAAATTTTCAGTATATATAAAGTATATTAAGGAGGATTATTTATATGCCTTATTTATATCATATAGATCCGTTGTATCTTATAATGATGCTGCCTGTAATAATTATATCATTAATTGTACAGGGAGCAGTTAAATCAAGCTTTAAAAAATACTCACAATACAGAGTCAGATCTGGGATTACCGGCTCAAAAGCTGCACAGATCATTCTGTCAAAAACCGGAATCAATAATGTTAATATAGAGCAAACAGGGGGAATGCTTTCGGATCATTATTCTCCAGTACAAAAGGTATTAAGATTATCACAGGACGTGTATAATTCTCCATCCATATCGGCAGTAGGAGTTGCGGCTCATGAAGCAGGACATGCAATACAGCATTATAAAGGCATGCTTATCATGAGAATGTGGATGGCTCTTGCAAGACCGGCTGCTTTTTTCAGCAATGCAGCAATAATATTAATTATAATAGGCTCGATATTCAGTTTATTAGCACTGGCAAAAATAGGATTTTTCTTTTTCCTTGGAGTTGTAGCATTCCAGGTAATAACACTGCCTTTAGAATTTAATGCATCAAACAGGGCAAAAAAGCTGTTAGTACAGTATGGGATAGTTACCCAGGAAGAGTTGAAAGGTGTAAACTCTGTACTTAACAGCGCTGCAATGACATATGTAGCAGCTGCCGCTGCTGCTATTGTACAATTATTGTATTTTGCATTACGTCTTGGACTATTAGGCGGCAGGCGGAGATAATTATAATCCTGAAATTTTGATTTACTGATTTAATGTGCTATATTTTATTTTGATCATTTTAATATAAATTAATGAAAAAAAAAATTATTTTAACCATATTTATATTATTCTCATCATTTATACATACAGAAGAAAGAATTGCCGTACTTAATCTAAAAGGTATTAATATAAATAATGATATCGTAGAAAGCGTCACGGAAACATTGATGACATCTATTGCCGAATACAAAAAATATAAAGTAATAGAAAGGGCTCAGATCGACAGGATATTTAATGAATTAAATCTGACAAATACAAATGATTTTGAAGAAGATACAATAATCGATATAGGCAAGCTAGCAAAGGCTAAAAAAATTTTAGTGGGCAGTGTATCAAAAGTAGGCAATAAATATATAATAAATGTCAGGGTTATAGAAGTTGAAACCGGTAAAGTAGAATTTGCAACAAATATTGCATGCGAAAGCAAGAATGACATATTTAAAACGACTATATTAATAGCAAAGGCAATAAGCGGTATGGAAGAAATAGACTCAAAAATTGTAAAATCAGACAATCCCAGTGATAAGGAAGATAAAATACAATTAGAAGACATAGAAATACCTAAATATATATTTCAGGATGATTTTAAAATTTACAATAAATCTTTATGGTATATCAGTAAAATCAGAATAGAACCAACTTATGGTCTTCCAATGGATTCTCCAATTGAAATAATAACGGATGAAAAAAAGATCAAATTTTATACACCTCTTGGTAAAATAAATGATTTAATAACTGCCACATTATGGTTAAAGACTAGATTTAAGCCTGTATCATTCTCAACGGAGATATCATTCAGGGATTTAAATTTGTCTTCACAAAGTATTTCATTAATAATAGGGACTGACAGTGAAATAGGAAAAGGTGTAAAAGTAACAGCGGATATAGATAAGGAATATTATGCATTTTTCCGGGGTGAGGACATAGAATGGCTCGTGGATGATGATATTAATAAATGGAGCTGCAATCAGGATAAAATAATCGGTAATATCTTTGGAGATGAAGATAAAAAATTTCATACTTTAAAAATTGTTTACGATGCAGAAAATAAAATTATTTACGGATTTGTTGATAATATACTGATTGATTATATAAAGGATTATTTATTTCCCAGGGATCAAAAACTCTTTCTTAAAATAAGAGTTTTTGATAATTATAAAACTGGTAAAAAAGGTGATCTTAATATTGAGCTTGACAATTTTAAAAGTTCGATTGATTTTAATAAACTTACAGATAGATAACCAGAGGTTTATTTTATCTATGGAGATTTTTATATAATATTTAAAGGCAATTCATGAAGCAAATATTTTTTGTATTAATTAGTTTAATCCTTGCGGCATATGGTCATTCTCAGGAAAAAATTGCTGTTCTTAACCTCAAAGGCATTAATATTAATAATGATATTGTAGAAAGCGTTACGGAAACATTGATGACATCTATTGCCGAATACAAAAAATATAAAGTAATTGAAAGAGCTCAACTGGATAAGATATTTGAAGAATTAAAGCTTACTAATACTGATGATTTTGAAGAAGATACAATAATCGATATAGGCAAGCTAGCAAAGGCTAAAAAAATTTTAGTGGGCAGTGTATCAAAGGTGGGCAATAAATATATAATGAATGTCAGGGTTATAGAGGTAGAGACAGGGAATGTTGATTATGCTACAAATATTGCATGCGAAAACAGGAATGATATATTTAAAACAACAATCAAAATTGCAAAAGCAATAAGCGGTTTAGAAGAAATCAATGAAAAAGTTATCGAAGCAAAGAATACAGATGAAGATGATTATAATGATGAAATTAATCAAGATGCCATTGAAAGTCCCAAATATATATTTAATGATGAATTCAATGAATTTAATAAATCAGTTTGGAAAATAGAATCCAAAACAGACATGGATGTTACTGTAAACATTAAAAACGGAAAACTCTATATATATGCCCCGAAAGACAGGGGAGTAAACAGGGTAATATCAATCATATCAAAAGAGTTTAATCTAAAAGAATCATTTAGTCTGGAGATTAAATTTAAAGATTTAAATTTATCGAGCAATAATATACAATTCATAATAGGAACAAAATTTTGGAATATTAATAAAGGATTAAGAGTATCTGCAAATATTGATGAAGCTAATTACGGATTTTACTGGTATAGTGATGAATACTGGATATATAATGAAAAAAAAATCTTAGACGGTTTATTTAATGATGAAAACATAGAATTTCATACATTTAAGATAATATATGATTATGAGAATAAAACAGGCTATGGATTTATTGATGATAGGCTTATTGACTATATTAAAAATTATGAATTTAAAAAAGGAGATAAATTTTTTATTCAGCTTTTTATTTATCAATACGGTAAAGATGAATTAATAGTTGAATTTGATGATTTTAAATCATCTATACCTTTAGAGACATCTGGAAAATAACATTTAACCGCAGATAAACGCGATTAATCCTCCTATATATCAGCGTTTATCAGCGTGTATCTGCGGTTCCTTTTTAGTTGTTTTCCGGGATTAAAACTTTAATAATAAATTAATTATTAAAAGGTGCTATATGAAGAAAATAATTTTGACATTATTTGCTTTAAGTATTTTAATTAATATTCACGCAAAAGAAAAGATAGCAATTTTAGAGCTTAAACCAATTTATGTAACCTCACAGATCACAAATGGCGTAACAGAGACCCTTATGACTTCTATTGCGGAGCATAATAAATATGAAGTAA
>Ga0209164_1000631_pt1 | contig 71044 bp, 64 predicted proteins | sample MTBNYHSulfiMetaG_FD_187458 | JGI IMG/M metagenome (GOLD analysis project Ga0209164, IMG submission 187458) | Enrichment culture microbial communities from rom New York Harbor, USA that are MTBE-degrading - MTBE-NYH (New York Harbor Sulfidogenic)... | ecosystem: Environmental > Aquatic > Marine >... | reverse complement strand
ATTCACAAACTTCGAGCGTATCTAATTTGATAATAATTGTGTGGTTGGTAGCATAGTATTCCCAGTTGCTTGTGTCAAATCCGCTATAGTTGCTGTTGACAGATAGAGGTTCAGTGACGTTTTCCGGCAGCACATCTCTTAAGGTGACATTATACAAGTCCATATGTCCTATATTAGTAACAGTAATATTATAAGAGAATTGTTCACCGGGGTTTACTTCATAGGTGGATGCGTGTTTTTGTAAGCTGATTGGAGAGGTGACGTTAACATGTGGAATAGGAAGACTGATGTTGTATTGTGTTCCATTTGGAAGGGTATAGTTTAAAAAAGAGCTATCAAGGTTGGTATCAAGTAGAGCTCCTAGTTTATTGGCGGTTACGGTAAATTGTATTCGCCAGGTCTCGCCCAAGCTCATAAAATTTTTTTCAAACATTACTGAGCTATTGGGGGAACCACATCCTGATGAGTCAACAAAATAAAAAGCATCTGAAACATAGTCGACTACGTTGATATCAGTCGCAGCAATCGTGCTTAATTCTTGAGAGATGTTGTTGTAGATGGCGTCAAGATCTCCAGGATCGGGAGCGTTATAAAACTTATCTTCGTCACTTGCGATGTCTTTCGAAAGGTTAATGGCAAAGTCAACGGTTTCCTGGCCGCAGTTACTTGGCGGCCCTGTCAGTCCTCCAAAATATCCTACAACATATATTGTAATATCAGCAGCTTTGGCGTTACTGGCCTGATCTTGGGCATAATCAGTACAGTCGGTATCTGTTACAGGACAATTGACATTAACCCCATTACAGACAGTCTTGTCTTCTCCCCTTACGTTTGGTACACCATCGGTGAATAAAATAATTAATTTGACAGCATCTTCAGGACAATTTTCTAACTCTTCCGTTGCTAATCGTATTCCTTCTCCAGTATTGGTTCCCCCATCGGCAGTTAGGGCATTGATGGCACTTTTTGCATCACTACTGCTATTAGTCAAGCTTTGATCTAATGTAGCTCCAAAGTCGAACGAGACGATTCCGACTTTATCCCGCGAAAAGTCCATGGAATCTACAAATGAAACTGCTGCATTTTTAATAGACGTCAATATCGATGTACCATTTACAAGTGCATTCATACTTCCAGAAGTGTCAATAACCAGCATAGCACAAACAGGTCGAGGTGTAAAATACGGCTCTCCCTCAGCGGTCACATTAATCCAAATAGTAGCTGGCTCACAGGGATGCATTTCAGTAGGTGACACCTCTTTGGTCACATTGATCCAGATAGGGGCATAATATTCAACCGTAGTGTTATGCCACGTGTAATTGTGTTTACCTTCTTCACAGTCAACCTCAACAAAATTATGTAGGATGGTGCCATTTAAGAGGGGAGTGGTGACGTTGACGGTTATGTTGATTTTTATCGGTTCATCTGTGTAATTGAGGTATCTGAACGTCCATGTGTCAGTGCCTGAACCAAGTGTTGCATTAGGGGGGGGTGTTGACTTCCAGAACTGCACATTGGGATCGTAGGTTTCGGTCACGGTTATATTTGTTGCATTGACGGTGCCAGTGTTTTCAACTTCAATGGTATAATTGAGAGTTTCTCCGGCCTGCACAACCGACTCAGGATTGCTTGTTTTCACAATTCTCAGCTCAACGGAGGGGCCAACCTCGTATTCAATCGTAACAGTATCGAAATAGGCTTCATCATTATTCCAGTTCCAATTACCATAGACATTTTGAAAACGAATAGTTGTACTTGCAGATATATTGGCACTAATATCATAACTCTCAGAACCACTAGCTGACCCGCCACTGAAAGTATCCAAAAGGTAAAAGGAGGATATTCCATCAGTGGAAACAAATACAGATATTTCCTCTTCCAAACTGGACGTACGCCAGTCAAAACTCAAAGTTGCACTTGAAGCACCAGACAAATCAGCGACACGCTGAATACCATCGTTGTTTTTTGCCTTCTTAAACCTAAGTTCTTCACCACTAATTTGGATAGTGCCGCTATTTGGTTGGCCATCATCTTGAATTTCCTGCCAGTTTCCGTCCCAGTTTTGGGTACCATCATTATTACTGTAAGATTGAACACTGAACTCATCACGGACTGTTTCTATCCCAGGATTTGCCGCTGTTTGCTGTGGTATTATACTTACCGTTATCAGAGTTAGCCCGATACACAATGACAAAATTATCATTGCTTTTCCGATTTTTTTGAGCGAGAGTTCTCCCTCTTGTCTTTTTTGGCTGTTCATTTTCCTCACCCTATTTCCCTTGTTAACTGTAAACCGTTGAGAAAAAAATGGGTATATATATTTAACGGTGGGTCGTCAAACCGTAACATTAAAACCACTCTTTGCTATAAAATTGATAGCAAAATGATAATTTATGGGTCTATTATGCCCATGGATGACCCAGCTGGCCCCAACCGCTACGTCTGCCCATACAGGCTCAGTAGAAACTCATCCCACTGGGTTTGAACAGCAAAAGAGGTACTGGCATACGATGACACATACCTCCCTTCCGCCGGGAAATAGATACTAACGCCGTGTGCCTGCTGCCCGCTGCCGTGCCATTCTCTGCTGATCATACAACTAATATTGTCCAGAACCTGCTGTGTCCGCTGATTGAGACCAGCATCATCTACTTCTCTGACCATATGGTCCATAAAATCATACAGATCAATAAATCCCGCGGAGCCAAACGACGCTGCATCCCCATAGGCCCTTGCTATGCTATCCTCAAACCGGGGCATATCCTGACTGCAGACGACCGCCCATATGCTCACCGCCTGGGCAAGAGCCGTCACATACTGCAGGTCCCAGACGGCAATGGTAGCCATGGATGAGCCTTGGTAATAGGTGCTGAACTCATCCACTATGAGGGTACACAACTGGACCGGCGTGGTGTCGTCCCCGCTGATCTGATCCAGAATCTGCTTGTGGGGCAACCCAGTGGCAAACACATTATCCTGGGAGGCAACCAAATACCTCACATAATCCTGCACCCCAAAGGCACATTCTATCATCCCCATCGTGCAGGCAGTATAGACCAACACGTCCACGATCTCCCCGTACTTACTACAGGCAGCAGACACTGCCTGTTCCAGTTCCCCCATAGACAGCCGATCTGCATTGTACTCGTCCCGGCACACCCCCATCCATCCATTCCCATGACCCCACAGCTCCAGCCAGTAATGGGCAGCCGGATACCTGTCAAAGGCGTATTCGATAAAAAACTGGAGGGTACTCGGGTGACCCATATTCACTTCCGATGTCCACTCTGAACGAATAGTACTGAGAGGAATCTTATACACCGAACTGTTGACCACATACAAACAAGAATTGTTGCCACCCCGACCATCATACAAAACCAGCACCGTAACATTATCATCGAGCATGCCCATCTTGATTTCGTCCAGTTCCATACCTGCATAGACATCCAGATTGTGGTCACCCGCCAGGTACACCAGCACCGTCCATCCCGTTACATCACCAGGACTCGGAGGCTCATCCTCTGCAGACTGGTGTTCTGTGGTGAAGCTCCAGGGGGGGCTGGGGGTGTCGGCCTGTCCGTCGGTGGCGATGACCTGCCAGGTGTAGCTCGTGTTGTAGTCGAGGGTGACCTCAAGGCAGGTGGCACTGCCGGTGTAGATGTGGTGGAGGGTTTGGCCGGTGGGTCCCAGGTAGACCCGGTAGGTGAGGGGGTCGTTGTCGGGGTCGCTGCCGGTCCAGGTGAGGGTGGTGTTATGGGTCACGTTTACTGCTCCCGGGTGGGGGGTGGCCAGGGTGGGGGCCGCGGGCGGGGTGTTGGGGGGTGGGGGTGGCGGGGGACGGTGTTCTGTGGTGAAGCTCCAGGGGGGGCTGGGGGTGTCGGCCTGTCCGTCGGTGGCGATGACCTGCCAGGTGTAGCTCGTGTTGTAGTCGAGGGTGACCTCAAGGCAGGTGGCACTGCCGGTGTAGATGTGGTGGAGGGTTTGGCCGGTGGGTCCCAGGTAGACCCGGTAGGTGAGGGGGTCGTTGTCGGGGTCGCTGCCGGTCCAGGTGAGGGTGGTGTTATGGGTCACGTTTACTGCTCCCGGGTGGGGGGTGGCCAGGGTGGGGGCCGCGGGCGGGGTGTTGGGGGGTGGGGGTGGCGGGGGACGGTGTTCTGTGGTGAAGCTCCAGGGGGGGCTGGGGGTGTCGGCCTGTCCGTCGGTGGCGATGACCTGCCAGGTGTAGCTCTGGTTGTAGGTCAGGGTGGTCTCGATGCTGGTGGCGGTGCCGGTGTAGATGCAGGTCATCTCCTGGCTGCTGGTTCCCAGGTGGACCTGGTAGGTGAGGGGGTCGTTGTCGGGGTCGCTGCCTGTCCAGGTGAGGGTGGTGTGGACGTCTACGTTTTTGCTGCTGGGGGAGGGATATAGGGCCTCCGGAACCTGGGGGGCCTGGTTGCTCCTCTGGAAAAACTGGAACAGGTAATAGAGCAGCAAATTGAAAATGTTGTTGAATCCGCCGCCGGGGAGGATACGGGGGCTGGTATCTGGCGATGTTTTTTGGGGTAGGCTGGCCACTGCCGTATAGAGCGGTGATGCCAGAAGCAATCCCGCGCAGAGCATGGCAATGCCAATGATGGTTTTGTTCCTCACAGTCTCACCTTGCCAGCAAATAAACAGCAAAACGCTATTATTTTGCTAGCAAAAAGAATAGGCTAGATTATATAAATATTTTTCTATATTAGTCGGGGATAGCCCGAGGATGCTGCCCGCTCACAACAACCGCTTTATAATGGCTCCCCCATACCATCGACGGGATAGATATGACTTGGACTCAGATGGCCGGCCTCCTGGGGGTGCTCATCCTCTCTTTTTCTGGAGTGCCCCAGCTGATAAAGATTATAAAGACCAAATCGGTGCGAGACCTCAGCCTGCCCTTTTTTCTCCTCCTGCTGACCGGAGTGGTGCTTCTGACGGCATATACCCTGGCCATTGAAAATCTCATTTACACCATCGGTAACGCCATTACCTTCGTCGTCACCCTGATCATCATAGGAGCTATTTTGGTCTGGCGGTAGCTTTTTTGCGGTAATCATTTATAGCCGTGAGCACATAAAGAGAGCATGTGGGAGCTGCCTGCCGTAGAACACCTCATAAAAATAGGCCTAGCCCTGGCCCTGGGCGGCTTCATTGGCTTCGAGAGAGAATGGGCGGACAAGCCAGCCGGCATCCGGACCCACATACTGGTCTGCCTGGCAGCCTGTGTGGTGACCATTTTGGCCCTGGATTTCGAAAACACCACGTTCGAGGGTCAGGCCCGGATAATAGAGGGTATTATCGTGGGCATCGGTTTCCTGGGCGCGGGCACCATCATCTCCTCGGGCGGTGGGGTAAAGGGGCTGACCACGGCGGCCAGCGTATGGACCACCACCGGCATCGGCATCACCGTGGGCGCCGGCAAGATGGTCCTGGCGGTCATTGCAGCCGTCGCCGTGTTCGTGGTCCTGCGTGTGGGCAAGGCCAAGCACAGGCTGGACGATTAAAGGCGGAAGCTTTTCCCTCCTTTTCGCGACTAGGGGACGGGCGCGGAAGGGCCTTCATGGTGTTGAAAAATGCCCTCCGGCCTAACAGGTTTTATATGTGGCGCCCCGATTTGATTTTCGAGAAGCATGGACGCCATTAACCTGCAACCCATAGGCACTATTCATTCTCCCTATGTATGTTATGACCAGCCGCCCATCCAGGGGATTTTTGAAAGCGACGCAGAGGGATGGATAGAGATCAAGGAGGAATATGCTCCCGGTCTGAAAGATTTGGAGGGATTCAGCCATGCCTTCCTCATCTATTTTTTCCACCAGTCGCATCGAGAGGAGCTGGTCGGTCGGCCCTATCTCGAGGAAGACGAGCACGGCATATTTGCCATCAGGAGCCCTCACCGCCCCAACCACCTGGGGCTCTCTGTGGTCAGGATACAGAGAATAGTGGACAACCGGCTATACTTCACGGAGGTAGATGTGGTCGACGGAACTCCGCTCCTCGATATCAAGCCCTACGTGACCTATTTCGACCGCCGGGACAACGTGGCATGCGGGTGGATTGACCGGCATTTTGCCGACCGGGGGTCTAAAGTCCCGTCCGGCTAAATATAGTCCAGGCTACTGAGCCCTAAAAAATTGAAAGGGGATGAGGGGAGGCCTCACAGGGGCCAGTCTATCCCTGCAGTAAACAGGCTCTCCCCCAGCAGCACCTGCATGTGGGGGATGCCCACGCCTATGCTGGCAAAGTCGATATACAGCCCCATGAATCCGAACACCATGAGCGTCTGGGTTCCCACCCAGTCCCAGTACTCAATGCGAGGGGGTGCCACCACCACATTGAACACGCCGGTGTACCCCAGCAGGAAATACTGGATAAAAATGGGTCGGAGCAGCACACCCAGAAACGCCTCGCCGGGATACAGGGGAATGTAGCTGCAGCCTCTGCCGAAGCTCAGAATGGGGTTGAGTATGGCCATGCCGAAGTTGGGAATCAGGCCCAGGGATTGGGGTGTTACCCCGTCAGATATGAGGCCGGCCTCTCGCAGCTCTGCAAACAGGGCGTTTAGTATCTTTTCTGCCTGCCGTGTCTCTTCTTCGGTCAGGTCCTGAGCGTCTTTGTTAAATCCATGGTAGACTTGTACGGCCTGCTCAACGTGCGCCAGGAGCTCTTCCGCTTTTTCCATAGATATTTCGTTTTCGCTTTTCGCCATGTGGTCATGGCCCACCACATAGCAGGTAACCGTTCGCGTCGGTGCCTCCTCCGCCCGGCCGGGGATGGCCAGGGGAACGGCGCCCAGCGCGACCAGCAACGCCACGATACACACAGCCTTTATCCTTTTCATTTTTTGCCTCCTTTTCTCCTACACTTATATCCTGCACGGTTTTAAATATTTTGTCTTTTCGGGCGGCGGCTTGGAGATCCCGGTGGGTAAGCCGCCCGGCTTTCTCTCCCGCTTCACAATACCCGCTCCTGTTCACCCCGCTCAATTTAAAGTTTATATAAGGGGAGGCCATTCAGTATCTGCCATACTGGGAGCATGGTGTAACCAGGGATCATTGCGGGCTCCAGTTATGGGAATGAATACAAGAGGGTCATCTGATCCGTGACGACTAACTGGAGCGATGACCCATAGAAGAGACCCGCCGATCTGGGTTCAAATCCCAGTGCTCCCATCCTTTCCCCCAGGAGCGATACCATGATCGAAATCGACATCAAATGGACTGCAAAAAGCATTTTCTCAGCCGTGGTGCTGGCCGTAGGCATTCTCTTCTATATTGCCTGGGGCGCCACCTACGGTGTGTGGGCCGACATCGGCGTGTACTCTCTCACCATCATCCTGGTGGCCTTTGGAGCTGCGGGGTTGCTGCTGTCCTGGACCCCCGACAAGGAGGAGCAGCATGTGTCCAAGAAGAGGCGTTAGGCTGGAGCGCCTGGTCCCCCTTGTGGCAGCGTGCCTGCTTTTGCTGGGGACGCTCTCCACCATCTACGTCAAATCTTTCCAGGAACAGGAGTCAACCGAATTCATCAGTTTAAATGGCACCGCAGTGAGCATTGACCACCTCTATGCCACCTACTCGGAGCAAAGCCTGGAAACATCAGCAGACGAAACCCACACCGGAATTCCCTTTGCCAGTCTGACCCAGGAAGCAGGTATCCAGGACCCGGCAGCGCATACCTACCGGATTATCGCTGCCGACGGATACACCAAAGAGGTTGAATGGAAGTACCTGCAGAACAGTGTGCTGACCAGTGACAAAAGAATTATCTTCGCCCAGCTTCCCAAACAGTACTGGGTGCGTGACATTGTGGAAATCAAGGTGATATAAAATGACGGAAAAAATGAAGCACATGCGGCTGGTAGCCGGCATACTGGCCTTTGGCTCCCTGTGGGGGCTGCTGGAATGCTCCCTGGGCGATTTTTTGAGTGATGCAGGTCTGCCCTCTGGAGTAGTGCTGACCGGGTTTGTAGGCCTGGGTCTCATGGTGCTAAGTCGGATGCTGTACGAGCAGCGGGGTATGCAGTTGGGCATGGGCCTTTTAGCCGGTGCCCTGAAGTTTCTGCATCCCATCGGCGGATGCATGATTTGCTCCGCCCTGGCCATCGCCGTGGAGGGCGCCCTGTTTGAGGTACTGTGGGCCAGCCCCCGCCTCAGGATCAGTCGGCTGGATGCGGGCACGGCGGTAGGCATGGGCGTTATCTCCGGCTTCGTGCTGTACAGCCTGGGCTATGTGGCCACCCAGATCTTGACCCCTCTGGTCACCGCCGCTCCCCTGTCCCTGGACACGCTGCCCGGGCTCCTCCCCGCCATTTTCTCCAGTGCCACCCTGGCCGGACTGGCTGGCGGGGTGACCCTGGCCATGGTGCGAATGGTGCCCAGTGACGTGGCCAGCCGTATCGCTCACCTCAAAAAAGAGGTGTACTTCCCAACTGCCTCGGCGGTGGCCGTGCTGTCCTGGATGGGCATTCTGCTGCTCCCATGAGCGTGTTCCTGCTGACGGGAAAGCGCCACGCCGGCAAGAGCACTGCCCTGCATGACCTGGTCCAGCACAGGCCCGGGCGCTGGGGCGGGGTGGTCTGTGTTCCCGTGCTGGAGGGGGGGGGCAGAAGGTGGGCAGCGACGCCGTGGACGTGATGACCGGGGAGCGGGTTTCCTTCGCCAGGATCAGCGGAGAGGGCATGGGGGTGGGCCGCTACCGTGTCAGCCCGGCGGGCATCGCCCACGGCAGGCGGGCCATAGAGCGGGCCGTCAGGGAGGGGCACCCGGTCATCGTCGACGAGGTGGGACGGCTGGAGTTGCGGGGCGAGGGGTTCATGCCATCCGTGCGGCGAGCGGTGGCGGAGGCCCCCCAGGTGCTGCTGGTGGTGCGGGAGGAGCTGCAGCAGGCAGTGGCGGAAAAACTGGGTCTGCGCCGCCCGGCGGTGCTTTCCCTGTGCCGCCCCCTGGCCGAGCAATTATAGCGCAAATTATAACATGCGGCAGCGCATTTAGGTGCTAATGCAGGAGCGGATAGGGACCATTTACGGCGATACCACCTCCACGGTCTTTTCCTTTGCCTCCCACCGGCAGGTAAAGCGCCTGGACTACGTCTATGTGGAGCACGAGGGGCAGCAGGTGATGGCCCAGATCCGGGAGGTGAAGCGCATCTCCAACGTTTCTCTGGAAAAGGCGTTTATGGGAGCGGGGGCGGAGGAGGAGCAGAAGATTTCGGCCATCGCCGAGGCCATCGGCTACCGGGGGCGGCGGGGGCTGCGGGTTCCCCGGACGCCCTTTCGCCAGGGCAGCCCGGTGTTCCTGGCCGACGAGCAGCTGGTGCGCGACGTGCTGGGCCTGCTGGACGACGGCGCCTACCTGGGGCTGCTCAAGGATCTGAACATCAAGGTTTTTCTGGACATCAACACCCTGCTGCAGAAGCATGTGTCGGTGCTGGCCAAGAGCGGAAGCGGCAAGAGCTACGCCATGGGAGTGATTATAGAGGAGCTGATGGAGAAAAAGGTGCCCGTGGTGATTGTGGACCCTCACGGGGAGTACGTCTCGCTCGTTCATCCCAATCTGGAGAGCAACGAGCTGGAGGTGATGAAGCGGTTCGGGGTCAAGCCCCGGGGATACGGAGAGCACATCGTTCAGTATGCCCCCGGGCAGTCACACCACGGGGGAGACGTCCCCCTGTATCTGGACGAGGTCAACCTGGAGCTCGGCGACCTGCTGGACGTGCTGCCCGGCAGAATCACCGGAGTCCAGAAGGGCATTCTCTACCAGGCCATCAAGGAGGTCAAGACGCGCAAGCGGGTGTATCTGCTCCGGGACGTCATAGAGGAGCTGAAAGCCGCCAAGAGCAGCGCCAAGTGGAACCTCATCCCCCAACTGGAGGAGTTGGCGGACATGGGGCTGTTTTCCGCCGATGCCACTCCCATGGAATCGCTGGTCCAGAAGGGAAAATGCTCCATTCTCAACCTGCGGGGGGTTCCCCTGCACATCCAGGATGCAGTGGTCAGCCACGTGCTCACCAAGCTGTTTGAGGCCCGCAAGGCCAACCAGATCCCCCCCTTCATGGTGGTGGTGGAGGAGTCCCACCGCTACGTGCCGGAGCGGGGACAGGGCGGGGCCATCTCCGCCGACATCATCCGCACCGTGGCCTCCGAGGGACGCAAGTTCGGCATGGGCCTGGCCGTGGTCAGCCAGCGACCCGCCCGCATCGAGAAAAACGTGGTGTCCCAGTGTAACACCCAGATTATCCTCAAGACCACCAATCCCAACGACATCAAGGCCATCGTGTCCTCCGTGGAGGGTCTCACCCAGTCAGCGGCCGACGAAATCCAGCGCCTTCCCATCGGCATGGCCATCGTCAGCGGCCTCCCCATCAATGCTCCCCTGTTCGTGGAGGTCAGGGTGCGCAGGTCCAGCCACGGGGGAAAGGCCACCGCGGTCGTCGGGGAGCCGGAGGAGGAAGTCGAGACCGAGGAGGACATGGATGACGAGGTCTCAGAAGAGGCCCCCCGCCGGGGATTGTTCTCCCGCTTTGGCAGGCAATAAACTATTTTAAAAGCGCCGGCTTAATGGTTCATGCGCGTGCTGGTACACATCTGCTGCGCCCCCTGCTTCGCCCATCCCCACCACCGTCTGCAGGAGCTGGGTCACGAGGTGGTGGGCTTCTGGTACAACCCCAACATACATCCCACCCTGGAGTACAGGGCGCGGCGGGACGCCGTGGAGCGCTACGCAGAGATGGAGGATGTGGAGGTGGTATACGGTGACTATCCTCTTTTCGACTACGTGGAGGCGGCGGTGGCGGCCATGCGGGAGGGACGGCGGTGCGAGGCCTGCTACGAACATCGGCTAAAAGCGGCTTTTGAGCATGCCCGCCAGCAGGGCTTCGATGCGGTTACTACCACCCTGCTGGTGTCCCACCAGCAGAAACATCAGGCCATCCGGGACGTCGGAGAGCGTCTGAGCGATGAATACGGCGTACCCTTTCTGTATGAGGACTTTCGAGAGGGATGGGAGAGGGGCAGGGCCATCGCCACCCAGTACGGCCTGTACCGGCAGAAGTACTGCGGCTGCCTGTTCAGCGAATGGGAGCGCTACCAAAACCTGCTGTAACCTCCCGTCCCAGACTTCATGCTTACAAAACGCTAGCAAATAACGAAGGTTTTATATACTTGCTATGCCATTACCCGGTATAAACGGCGTGGCTGCCTCACCACGCCGCGGGACGGGGCAGACCGGCTTTGGATTCCACCCATGCCTCATTTTTGCCTCCGCGGCCCCGTCCCCCTGCCTCTTCTCCAGAGGCCGACGCAACATTAATATGAGCCCGAACATTCGCCCGGTATGAACCCCTTCCTCAACCCGGTGTTCGCCGCCCGGATTGCCAAGAGATACCTCACCGACATAAACCGGGCCTGGCGGGCCTCGCCCCGGCAGCTCAGGCGCTACCAGGACCGAGCCCTCCGCCACACCCTGCGCTACGCCCACCGGGTTCCCCTGTACCGGGAGAAATTCAGAGAGGCGGGGCTGCGTCCCGGCGACGTCACGGGCGTCGACGACCTGCACAGGATTCCCCTGACCACCAAGGCGGAGCTCATCGACGCCTTTCCTGACCGCCAGGTGCCCCCCGGCTATGACCGGGAGCAGGCCTACATGGTGGGCACCTCCGGCTCCTCCGGCCGTCCCCTGAACATGTTCAAAGACATCGAGTACATCACCATCGAGGCGCTGGCCGCCGTGCGGCAGCTCAAGGCCTACGATATGAACTGGAGGAAAACCCGGATAACCAACATTGGTGACTTCTCGGTGCCCGGGACCACGGACGAGGAGTCGCTGAAGAAGGGCCTGATGGGCAACCTGTCACCCTTTTTTTCCTTCCGTAACTACCAGAACCTGTACACGGGAGAAGAGGCCCGCAGCCTTCTGGCCAAGATGGACTCCTTTCGTCCGGAGCTGGTCATCGGCTACACCAGCGTGCTCATGGGGCTGGCCGCCCTCAAGCGCCGTGGGCAGGGCCCTCGCGTCAGGCCCCGGGTTATCATCTCCAGCGGCGAGGTCCTGGACGACTATTCCCGCGCCTACATCAGCGACGCCTTCCACGCGCCGGTGCGCAACCTGTACGCCACTACCGAGGGGGGATCCATCGCCTTCGAATGCCTGGACCAGGAGTTCCACGTCAACAGCGACTTCGTGCACGTGGAGGTGCTGGACAAGCAGGGGCAGCCCCTTCCCCCCGGCGAATTCGGCACCCTGGTCATCACCCGTCTGTACCGGGGGGGAACCCCCATCATCCGCTACACCGGCCTCCACGACCTGGCGGCTCTCACCCAGCGACAGGCCACCTGCGGTATGCACACCCCGCTGCTTCACAACCTGGAGGGACGCAGGAAGGACGCCATCGTGCTTCCCGGCGGCAAAATATACCCCCCGGCCACCTTCCCCATGCCACTGGCCGAGGCCGCAGCTCACTTCCGCACCCTGCAGATTTCCCGGTTCCAGTTCGTGCAGCGGGACATCGACGACATCCTGGTACGGGTGCAGCTAGTCCCGGACAGCGACAAACAGCTGACGGAGCGCCTGCTGGCCCAGATTGAGAGCAACTACCGGGAGCTGGCGGGCCGGGAGGTGTCCATCCAGGTGGAGGCGGTGGAGGAGGTGGAAACCCCGGAGGGCGCAGTGTCTCCGCCCCTGGTCATATCCCATCTGGACCCCCAGCACATCGAGGAGCATCTGCTGTAGTCACTCCACCTCCCGCCACACCTGCTCAGAGCGGGTGGTCCGGTACAGCAACAGGTTGAGCATGGACAGGCCGGGCAGATACCCGGAATCATCCGAATACCAGCACCACACATTCCTGGCTGCACTGACCGCAGTGAATGCAGTCCTGACCCACCCAGGCCCTTCCCTCCCGGATGGTGATGGCATCCCGTGGGCACTTTCCCAGGCACACCCCGCACCCCGTACAGTGCAGGGCCCGGTATACCACCTCTTTCACCTCCTCCGGCCATTCCTCCACGGCCTCCGGCTCCAGGCGCACCAGCTCCCCGTTCACCGTGAAGGTGCGCTCGTCTCTCTGCTCCACCGGCCCCAGGACGCGCAGGAAGCCGGCGATGCGCCCTACGTCGTCAGGCAGGGGATAGGACCGCTCTGTGGAGATTGAACAGGAGAGGTGGCTCCAGTCGGGGGGGCGCCGCCACCTCCACAGCCCCCGCTCAATCCAGGCCTGGGGCAGGCCGTGCTGACGGGCAAAAAGAGCCAGATGCCGGGCGAGGCGGTCCCACTGGGGATGGCGCCTGAAGGCAAACTCCGCCAGGTCGCTGGCCGGGCAGGGCCAGCAGCCGATGCGAGAGAATCCCTGCTCGTACAGGGGGTTCCAGGAGATGCCCGTTTCCCGCCGCTTCCGGAAGAGGTACAGCCACACGTGCAGGGCCGTCCAGTGCTGGATGGGAGAGGCCCCCACCTGCTCGGCCACCCAGGGGTTTTTCCACACGCTGCCCTTTCTGGAGCGCTGCTCCGACTCGTACCGCCGCTGCCCGATAAAGGACAGGACCCCCCGGGGAAAGTGCTTTTTTATCAGGCGGCTGGTGGGCCCCAGCTTGCAGGTCTTGCAGCACCACCGGTAGTCGCGGGCCGGAGGGCCAAAGAGCTGCATGGCCTCCCAGAAGGCGTCCCCCGCACCTTCCTCCAGCAGGGTCAGCTCCAGTTCCTTGGCTACCGCATGTACGTGCTCCACGGTTTCCGGGAACTCCAGGCCGGTGTCCACGAACAGCAGAGGCGGCCGGTAGCCGGCCTCTAGGACCAGCAGGAGGGTGGCCAGGCTGTCCTTGCCCCCGCTGAATGACACGGCCAGGGGCAGGTGGTGGGTGCCCACCGCCCGGTGGATGAAGGCCACGGCCCCCGTCACCTTCTCGTCAATGACCTGCTGATTGGCAGCCAGCACCTGGTCCCAGGTGGAGGGAGACAGCGATGGCGGGGCCTCCTCCCCCTTGCGGCGCACCTTGACTGCCATTCCCCTGCCGGCTTCCTGCATCTCCGCCGCACCCATGCAGGCCCTGCCCACGGCGATAACCTGGCGCCGGGGAGAATACACTGCCACCTCGTCGCCGGTCCGTATCTCCGGGCTGGCCTCCACCACTCCGGGGGCCATCAGGTTTTCGCTCTTCAGAATGTAGGGCACCGCTCCCTGGTCGGCCACCACGTATCCCCGCGTGGGTTGCAGCAGGGATGCATACCACAGCCGGGGCAGAAACCGGAAGCGCTTCTCCTCCGGGTCGTAGCGCAGGGCTCCGGCCACCCGTCCGTCGAAGATGACTTCGTCCATGCGGTCGATGGCCGGCACGTCGTTGAGGAGCATCACCTCGGGAACAGTGACTCGGCCGAACTGTCTCTCAACGACCTCCTGCAGCAGTTCCCGGTCGAAGGCAAAGGCCGGGCGGATGTCGCCGGGGGGAGTGAGCATCACTTTTTCCGTGGCCCCTGTGCAGATGCCGCAGGTCTCGCCCAGCACGGGAACGTTGCAGTGCAGGCACCACCGGAGGAGGATTTTGCCGAGGTAAATCACATCCGCACATCAGCCGGCATTTTAAAGACTTACCCCCGTCGATGTCTATTTATAGCCAAACCAGATTTAGGAAGGAGGCAAAACCATGAGAATGAAAGCACAAGCAGGAATGTTGGTGGCCGCTATGCTGATTGGCACCCTGGCCGTGGCGGGAATGCAGGGCACCCCGTCCGGAGAGACACTTTCAGGGACAGCGGCCGTTTCAGGGCACGCGAGCACCCTGTCCCTCCACTTTTCTCCCCCCTCCGTCACGGAGAAAGGCGGATATGCAGAGGTAGCGGTGCCCGAATGCACTGCCCATCTCGGCGTGGAGGGGGCACCCATGCTGCCCTACGTCACCCACACCTTTACCTTCCCCCTGGGAACCGTCATTGACGGTGTAGAGGTATCGCCGGGGCCCGTGGGCTACCGGCCTCTGACCGGAGAGGTGGCATCTGCCCCTCCGGCCGTCTCCCCCAGTCTGCAGGAAGACGTGCAGAGGGTGGACCTGAAAGAATACACTGGCGGTCAGACCTTCCCCGGGGAATGGATGCGCTGGCGCACCGGGGTGGGCCTGCGGGACGGTCGTCACGTGCTGTTTTTGGTTGTCCAGGCGTTTCCGGCCCGGTATGACCGGGCAGAGCAGGCGCTGCAGTACGTGGAAGAGATGAACCTCGAGGTGCGCTACACTCCCGGCACCCAGGTCCTGACCACCGCTGACGAGTTCGACCTGCTGATTGTTGCTCCCGACAAGTTCGCCGAGTCCCTGCAGCCTCTGGTGGAGCATAAGGACAGCTATGGGGTGGCCACCCAGGTGGTGACCCTGGAGGAGGTGTATGGGGGTGTCTTTTTTGAGGTGCAGGGTCGGGATGAGGCGGAGCGGGTGAAGTATTTCATTAAAAACGCGGTGGAGGAGTGGGGCGTCCGGTATGTGATGCTGGTGGGGGGGCGGAACGGCGGCCTGAACGAGGAGAAATGGTGGTGCCCGGTGCGCTACGCCCACCTCAGTGCAGACAGCGACCCCAAGTTCCTGAGCGACCTGTACTTTGCCGACATTTACAAGTACGACAACGACGAGGTGGTGTTTGAGGACTGGGACAGCAACGGCAACGGGCTGTATGCGGAGTGGCGCTTCGGCGGCAAAGACAACATCGACATGTTCCCCGACGTGTATGTGGGCCGGCTGGCCTGCCGCAACTCCTACGAGGTGAAGGTCATGGTGGACAAGATTATCACCTACGAGACCACCGCCCACGGCTCGGACTGGGCCAATCGCTACCTGGGCATCGGCGGTGATACCTTCCCCGGCGACCAGTGGTACGACGGTGAGGAGGGGGTGCTCAAGGCCATGGAATACCTGGAGCCGCTGGGCATGGAGTTTACCACCCTGTTTACCTCTGACGGAACCCTGAGTGAGGGACAGGACATCATCGACGCGGTCAGCCAGGGCTGCGGATTCCTGAACTTCGAGGGACACGGCAACCCCATGAGCTGGGCCAACCATCCGCCCCAGGACGGCAACACCTGGATTGGCATCGATGCCACCCAGTTCATGCTGTTCCAGAACCAGGGCATGTACCCGGTGTGCGTAATCGGCGGGTGCAGCAACAGCAAGTTCAACGTCAGCCTGCTCAATCTGCTGAAGTTCAACAACCTGGAGGCCATCATTGCCCATTCTGACTACGCGCCAGAGTCCTTCGGGTGGTGGATTGTGCGGGCCGTGGATAAGGGGGCTATTGCCAGCATCGGCTGCACCTCCTATGGTTACGGGGCATCGGGGGACAGCGACGGCGACGGCATCTTCGACGGCATACAGAAGCGGGGAGGATTCATCGACATCGAGTTCTTCCGGGTGTACGCCCAGGAGGGCAAGGACATACTGGGCGAGACGCACGGCACGGCCATCACCAATTTCCTCCTGAAGTTTCCTCCCATGACCAACCAGATTGACGGCAAGACAGCGGAGGAATGGGTGCTGCTGGGCGACCCCTCTCTGAAAATCGGCGGCTATCCCTCATAGGCATGACCGGCTGACCGGCAGGAGGGCAGATAGCGGGGAGCATATCGCCCGGTGGAGCCAAAAGAAATATATATTGGACCTTCATTAGGGGATAACCTCATGGGGTGTAGGAATGGGCCTGTAGCTCAGCTAGGTAGAGCATCTGGCTTTTAACCAGGTGGCCAGGGGTTCGAATTTGGCTGGCGACGGGCCGCCAATAGAAAATCCCCTCAGGCCCGTATCTACCGAAAGTTTAATATAGCCATGCCCATAACAATGGAGGGTTAGGAAATGCATTTCAACATACTAAAACACGAGTTGGTCCCGTACTTTAAGGTTTTGTCCCGCGAAGAAGTGGAAAAACTGCTGAGCGTCTACGGCATCAGCAAGGGCGACCTGCCCAAGATGGTGGTCACCGACCCGGTGTCCCGGGCCATCGGCACGCGGGAAGGGGACGTGGTAAAAATTGTCAGAAGAAGTCGCACCGCCGGGGAAAGCGTGGCCTACCGGCTGATAGTGGGTACCGGCATGGGCGACATCAGGACACTGGAATCGGACGAGGAGGATTAGACATGAAGGAGGTTCTGGACGCATTTTATAGAGACCGCACCATCGCCAACCACCACATTGCATCCTACAACGACTTCCTGGACCGCCGGCTTCAGGAAATCATGGACAGTACGCGCATCGGCGAAGGAGAGAACCTGGAGCGAGGATACATCCACACCGAAATCGAGGGATTCAGAATAAAGGTGGGGGCCATCAGGGTGGGCCGCCCCGTGGTACGGGAAGCCACCGGGGACGAGCACTTCCTCACCCCCATGGAGGCCCGGCTGCGGGACCTCACCTACGAGGCACCGGTGTACGTGGAATTCATCCCGGAGGTGCACGGCGTTCCCTACGAGTCCGAGGAGGTGCGCATCGGTTACCTGCCCATTATGACCAAGTCCAAGCGGTGCAACATCTCCCGGGAGGTGCTGGAGGAGGAAGCGGGCCGGGCCCTATCCGATGACGACTACCACAAAAAGCTCATCGAGGCCCATGAGGACCCCCTGGAGGCCGGCGGCTATTTCATCAGCAACGGAACCGAGCGGGTGCTGATCACTCTGGAAGACCTGGCCCCCAACCGGGTGCTGATTGAGAAAAACTCCCGCTACGGCTACACCATTGAGACGGCCAAGGTATTCTCTCAGAAGGAGGGCTACCGGTCCATCATCGTGGTGGAGAAGAAAAAAGACGGCATGCTCATGACCTCGCTTCCTACAGTGGCCGGCCAGGTGCCCTTGGTTATTTTGCTGCGGGCACTGGGCATGGAATCCGAGGAAATTCTTGACAACATCGTCTCCTATCCGGAGACGGAGGTCTTTGCCCTTTCCAACATTGAGGCCTGCCAGGAGGAGTATGAGGTCACCAGCGAGGAGGACGCCCTGGAGTACTTCGGCAAGAAGGTGGCCGGCGGCCAGGCCAAGGAATACCGGCGGGAGCGAGCCCAGGTGCTCATGGACCGCAACCTGCTTCCCCATCTGGGAAACGAGCCCGAGGACCGGCTCAAGAAGGCCATTTTCCTGGCTCGTATGGGACAGGCGGTGCTGGAGCTGGCACTGGGCTATCGCGAGGAGGATGACAAGGACCACTATGCCAACAAACGCCTCAAGCTGGCCGGCGACCTGATGGAGGACTTGTTCCGAGTGGCCTTCATTGCCCTGTGCAAGGATTTGAAGTACCAGCTGGAGCGACTCCACGCCCGGGGAAAGAAGCTGGAAGATCTGCGCATCAAGCCCTGCATCCGCACCGACGTGTTTACCCAGCGCATTCATCACGCCCTGGCCACCAGCAACTGGGTGGGTGGCCGCACCGGCGTGTCCCAGCTGCTGGACCGGACATCCAACCTGGCCACCATCAGCCACCTGCGCCGCATCACCTCGCCTCTGACCCGCTCCCAGCCCCACTTTGAGGCCCGCGACCTGCATTCCACCCACTGGGGGAGACTGTGCCCCAACGAAACGCCGGAGGGACCCAACTGCGGCCTGGTGAAAAACCTGGCCCTGGCCGTGGAAATATCCGAGGGATACCCGGAGGAGGACGTGAAAAAGGCTCTGCAGGAGATGGGGCTGCTGGAGGTGCGCAAGGAGTACAAGGGGGCGCGGGTGTACCTGAACGGTGAGCTCATCGGCCTGTATGCCGACGGTCAGGAACTGGTGGACAACATTCGCCGCCAGCGCCGGGTAGGCAAACTGAATATCGAAATCAACGTGGCCTACTACAGTGACACTCAGGACGTGTTTCTCAACTGTGACCCGGGCAGGGTGCGTCGTCCCCTGTTTGTAGTGGAAAACGGCGAACTTCTTTTCAAGGAAGAGCACCGCCAAAAACTTAAGGAGGGCGAGCTCTCCTGGACGGACCTCATCTCTATGGGACTGGTGGAATACGTGGACACCGAGGAGGAGGAAAACGCCTACATCGCTCTCACTCCCGAAGAATTGACCGAAGAGCACACCCACATGGAGCTGGACCTGCTGTGTATTCTGGGAGTGGGTGCCTCTCTGGTGCCCTACGCCGAGCACAACGCTTCGCCGCGTATCACCATGGGCGCCGGCATGGGCAAGCAGTCCCTGGGATTCGGAAGTGCCAATTACCGCAAGCGACCCGACACCCGGGGCCACCTGATGCATTATCCGCAGCGCCCCATCGTGGAAACGCACTCCACCCAGTACATCGATTTCGACCGCCGCCCCGCCGGCCAGAATTTCATCGTGGCCGTCATTTCCTACAAGGGATACAACATGGAAGACGCCCTGATCATGAACAAGGCGTCCATCGAGCGGGGCCTGGCCCGCAGCACCTTTTTCCGGGCCTATTCCGCCGAGGAGCAGCGGTACCCGGGTGGCCAGGAGGACCACTTCGAAATCCCGGACCCTGAATGCCGCGGAGTGCGCAGCGAGGACGCCTACGCCAATCTGTCCGAGGACGGCATCATTTCCCCGGAGAGCATGGTGGCCAGCGACGACGTGCTGGTGGGCAAGACATCTCCGCCCCGGTTCCTGGAAGAACCCACAGACATTCTCATCCCCCAGAAGCGACGGGAAACCAGCGTCACCGTGCGGCACGGAGAAAACGGCATCGTGGACACCATAGTGCTGTCGGAATCGGTGAACGGCTCCCGCCTGGTGAAAATCAAGGTGCGAGACGAGCGGGTGCCGGAGCTGGGGGACAAGTTTGCCTCCAAGCACGGTCAGAAAGGAGTGCTGGGTCTCATTCTGCCCCAGGAAGACATGCCTTTCACCGCCGACGGCATCACTCCCGACCTGATTATTAACCCCCATGCCATCCCCAGCCGGATGACCGTGGGCCACATCATAGAGATGATCGGAGGCAAGGTGGGCTCCCTGGAGGGCCGCCTGGTGGACGGGACCCCGTTTTCGGGCGAGCCGGAGCAAGCGCTGCGGGAAGCACTCATCAAAAACGGTTTTAAGCACAACAGCAAGGAAGTGATGTACGACGGAGAGACCGGAAAAATCATTTCTGCCGACATCTTCGTGGGCTGCATCTACTACCAAAAACTGCATCACATGGTGTCCGGCAAGATGCACGCCCGGTCCCGGGGGCCGGTACAGATACTGACCCGGCAGCCTACCGAGGGCCGAGCCCGAGATGGCGGATTGCGGTTCGGTGAAATGGAGCGTGACTGTCTGGTGGGACACGGGGCCTCCATGACCATCAAGGACCGGCTGCTGGAGGAGTCCGACCTGACCGTGCAGTACGTGTGTGAGAACTGCGGACACATCGCGGTGAAGACGCGCAAGGGTTTTCTGCGCTGTCCCATTTGCGGCGACGACGCCACCATTCATCCGGTGGAGATGAGCTATGCCTTCAAGCTGCTGCTGGAGGAGCTGAAATCGCTGGTCATTGAGCCCAAGCTGCGGATGCGAGGGCTGGTGTGAGGTGATAATATGAGGACCAATGCGCCCAAGAAAATAGATTCCATCCAATTCGGTTTGCTGTCTCCGGAGAAAATCCGGAAAATGTCTGCCACCCGCATCATTACTCCCGATACCTACGACGAAGACGGTTTTCCCATCGAGATGGGTCTGATGGACCCCCGGCTGGGAGTCATCGAGCCCGGCCTGCGATGCAAAACCTGCGGTCAGCGGGTGGGGAGAGACGGCTGTCCCGGCCATTTCGGTCACATCGAGCTGGCCATGCCCGTCATTCACGTGGGCTACGTCAAAACCATTCTGGGAATTCTACGGGCCACCTGCCGCAGCTGCGGCCACCTGCAGGTGGACGAGAAGCAGAAGAGGGCCCTCCGCCGCCGATACAAGTCGCTCAAAGACAGCGGTCAGGGTACCAGCGGCTTTGCCAAGGAAGTGATTTCTCTGGCCCGCAAATCCAAGAAATGCCCCTACTGCGGACGGGTGAACAAGAACATCGAGCTGGACAAGCCCACCACCTTCCGCGAGGAGGGACACAAGATGACCCCGGCCGAGGTGCGCGAGTGGCTGGAAAAGGTCAGCGCCACCGAGGAAGACGACCTGTATCTCTTCGGCATCAATCCCGATGTGGCCCGACCGGAATGGATGGTGCTCACCGTGTTGCCCGTATCGCCGGTCACCACCCGCCCCTCCATCACCCTGCAGACGGGCGAGCGCAGCGAGGACGACCTGACTCACAAGCTGGTGGATACCATCCGTATCAACCAGCGGCTGCAGGAGAACCGGGATGCCGGCGCCCCCCAGCTCATCGTGGAGGACCTGTGGGAACTCATTCAGTATCACATAACCACCTATTTCGACAACCAGACGGCGGGCATCCCCCCCGCCCGCCACCGCAGCGGCCGGGCCCTGAAGACGCTGGCTCAGCGTCTGAAGGGTAAAGAGGGTCGGTTCCGATCCAATCTGTCCGGCAAGCGGGTGAACTTTTCCGCTCGTACCGTCATCTCCCCCGACCCCAATCTGAGCATCAACGAGGTGGGAGTCCCCATCGAGATGGCCCGGGAGTTGACGGTCAAGGTGCGGGTCACCCCCTATAACATGGAGGAGGTGAAAGAGCTGGTCATGCGGGGCCCCGCCCCCCAGCCCCCCAAGGGGAAGGTCTACCTGCCGGGTGTAAACTACATCATCCGCCCCGATGGGCGACGTATAAAGGTCACCGACGAGAATGCAGAGACGGCGACCGAGCGGGTGGAGGTGGGAGCGGTGGTGGAGAAGCAGTTGGACGACGGGGACATCGTGCTTTTCAACCGGCAGCCCTCCCTGCACCGCATGTCCATGATGGCCCACAAGGTGCGGGTGCTGCCCTACAAGACGTTTCGCATGAACCTGGCCGTCTGCCCTCCCTACAATGCGGATTTTGACGGCGACGAAATGAACCTGCACGTGCTGCAATCGGAGGAAGCCAAGGGTGAAGCCGAGGTGCTGATGAAGGTCCAGGAAAACATTCTGTCCCCGCGCTTCGGCGGAGTGGTTATCGGTGCCATTCACGACCACATCACCGGTTGCTTCCTTCTGACGTATCACAACAGGGTGTTCGACCGGGATGATGCCATTCGCATGCTGTCCGCTGCCGGCTACCACCACTACGATGTGAAGGGAGACATGACGGGCAAGGAGATTTTCAGCATCATCCTGCCGGAGGGTCTGAACCTAGATTACCGGGCCCAGTCCTGTGTCAACTGCGAGACCTGCAGGAAGGAGGAATGCCCCTATGACAACTACGTGGTGATTCGCAACGGCGTGCTGGAAAAAGGAGTCATCGACGAAAAGAGCATCGGCGCCTTCAAGGGAGTGATTCTGGAGCACATCGGCCGCCGCTACGGAATGGATGCCGCCCGTGACTTCATTGACAAGGTCACCAAGCTGGGCATTGCCGCCATCACCACCACCGGCTTTTCCACGGGTATCGACGACGAGGACATGCCCGACGAGGCCAACATGCAGATTGAGGAGCAGCTGGCCAAAGCCCGGGACAAAATCGACCAGCTCATCAAAGCCTACAACGAGGGCGAGCTGGAGGAAATTCCGGGGCGCAGTCTGGAAGAGACCCTGGAGATGGAAATCATGCGGGTCACCGGCAGAGCCCGTGACCAGATGGGAGAAATCGCCGGTCACCACCTGGGTATGGGAAACTCGGCGGTGATTATGGCCAAGTCCGGCGCCCGCGGCTCCATGCTCAACCTGTCCCAGATGGCGGGCACTGTGGGCCAGCAGGCAGTGCGAGGTGAGCGAATTCACCGCGGGTACAAGGAACGCACGCTGCCCCATTTCAAGAAGGGAGACCTGGGGGCACAGGCCAAGGGCTTCGTGTCCAGCAATTACAAAAAGGGGCTCAATCCCACCGAATATTTCTTCCATTCCATGGGTGGCCGTGAAGGTCTGGTGGACACGGCGGTGCGCACGTCCCGCTCCGGGTACATGCAGCGCCGGCTCATCAATGCCCTGGAGAATCTCAAGCTGGAAAACGACGGCACCGTCAGAACCACGTACGGAGACATCATCCAGTTCCAGTACGGTGAGGACGGCATCGACCCTGCCAAGAGCGTGCGCGGCGAGGCGGTGAACATCGACCAGATCGTAAAGGAGGTGCTGTGATGGCCAAGAAAGACACCATGCGGGCCCTGGTCAGACGGGGCATCGACGAGGAAACCGCGGACAGGCTAGCCGATCACTTCACTCTCTCCGCTCTCAAAAAGGCTTCCCTGGAGGAGGTACAGCAGGCAGGCCTCAGCGAGGCGCAGGCCAGCGATGTCCTGCATACCCTGGGTCGGAAAATCGACGCCGGACAGGCGGCACCGGAAAAAGGCGTGGACGAGAGGCAGGCGGTCATCAATGAGTTCACCCGGATCAAGGGCATCGGCCCCTCCAAGGCGGAGGCCCTGTACGAGGCCGGATTCCGCAGCCTGCTGGAGCTGCAGCTGCAGCCCATAGAGGCCATCGCCGAGGTCAAGGGCATCGGTAGGAAATATGCGGCCATCATCAAAAACCACCTCACCCCTTCCCGGGAGGAGGCCATGGAAAAATTTGCCACCATCAAGGGCATCGGGCCCTCCCGTACGCAGAAGCTGTGGGACGCCGGCTACCGCAGCACCCTGGACCTCAAAGTGGCCACCGAGGAGGAACTGGAGGAGGTGGTGGGCAGCGCCGCCACTCAAATCAAAGAGGAGGTGGGCGACCTGGACGCCCGGGACATCCTGGCCAAGGTGGACACCATTCCTCCCCCGGAAATAAAGGAGTCGGAGGAACGGGCGGCCCTGCGCCAAGCCATCCAGGCCGTCCTGGCCAAGCAGGATGAATACCTCCCCCGCTCCGTGGTCACCCAGATTATTGAAAGGATTGCGGGTAAAGATATCCCTCAGAAAAAACTCACCGAGCTGGTCACCCGGGTGGTGGAGGAATACAACCAGGCGCTCATGGACCCCCTGGAGGCCTGCGGCATCGTGGGGGCCCAGTCCATCGGCGAGCCCGGCACCCAGATGACCATGCGTACCTTCCACTATGCCGGTGTGGCCGAGATCAACGTAACCCTGGGTCTGCCCCGGCTCATTGAGATTGTGGATGCCCGGAAGTCGCCCTCCACTCCCATGATGACCGTCTATCTGGAGGGGGGGTACAAGGTGAACCGGGACATGGCCAAGCAGATTGCCAACAAAATTGAAATAACCCGCCTCATCAATGTGGCTGAGGTGACCACTGACCTGGGCACCATGACGGTCATCGTCACCCCGCACCTGAAGGCCCTGGAGCGGCGGGACATTGCCATAGAGGACATCGAGAAGAAACTGAAAACGGTGCGCCGGGCGAAAATAAAACGGGTCAACGACGTCATCGAGGTGAAACCCGCTGAGGAAGTGTACAAGGAGCTGCAGCGCATCAACGAGGAGATAAAGAGCATCAAGATCAAGGGCATCAACGGCATCAAGCGGGCCATCATCCGTAAGGAGAAGGACGAATACGTCATCTTCACCGAGGGTAGCAATTTCGAGGAAATACTGGCTCTGGACGGCGTGGACAAGACCCGCACCACCACCAATGACATCTATGCCATCTACAACGTGCTGGGGATAGAGGCGGCCCGCAACGCCATCATTCATGAGGCCTACAGCACCCTGCAGGAGCAGGGATTGAATGTGGACATCCGCCACATCATGCTGGTGGCCGACACCATGACCGCCGACGGCACCGTGCGGCCCATCGGTCGGCAGGGTATCAGCGGTGAAAAAAGCTCGGTTATCGCCCGGGCGGCCTTCGAAATCACGGTCAACCACCTGCTGAAGGCAGCCAAAAAGGGCGAGGTTGACCAGCTGCGCGGCGTGGCCGAGAACATCATCGTGGGCCAGCCCATCAAACTGGGTACGGGCTCGGTGGAGCTGTCGGTGGACGTCAGCAAAATGAGAAAAAAAGGTGAGTAGAATGGATTTTGCCAAGGAATTGAATCGAGCGGTATCGACGGGAAAGGTCTATTTCGGGGCCAAGGAGGCGCTGCAGCGGGGCGAGGAAGCCCAACTGTTCATTGTGTCCCAGGATTGCCCCAGGAAGAAGGAGCTCATGGAGCAGTCCGGCGACGTCCCCGTATTTGTGTACGGCGGCAACGGTTGCTCTCTGGGCACGCTGCTGAAGAAGCCGTATGCCATTTCTGTAATCACGGTGATTGATGCAGGCGCCTCCAACATTCTGGACTTGGGGAAGTAAATGACCATCACCTTTTCCCAAGAAGAAATGCACTACATCGCCCTGGCTGAGGACCTCACCGGGGCTCCCATCATGGACTGCCTGGAAATGGAGGACCGGGTGACCTTCATTGTGGAAAGGGGAAAACTGGGCAAGGCCATCGGAAAGGAAGCCCGGAACATCAAGCGCCTGGAGAAGCTCCTGAAGAAAGAGGTAAAGTTTGTGGAGTACGACGAGGACCTCAAGCAGTTCGTGATAAATCTGTTCAAGCCCTACAAACTGGAGGAGGTGGTGGTTATGGAAGGCGACGACGGCCCGGTGGTCAACGTGACTGCCGCGCAGGAGGACAAGGGAAAAGCCATCGGCAAGAACGGCCGCAACATCAACATCCTGCGGGAAATTGCCGACCGCCACTACGATGTGGCGCAGCTGAAAGTTTTGTGAACATGAAGTTGCTGTGCGACCAGATGCTGGGGAGCCTGGCCACCTGGCTGCGCATCCTGGGCTACGACACGGCCTATGTGAGGGAGGGGGACGACGGGGAGATTGTGGCCCGGGCGCGTGGGGAGGGGCGGGTGCTGCTCACCCGCGATAAGGAGTTGGCTGCTTCATGTGAGCCGTCGCTGCTGCTGGAGAGCACCCACGTGCAGGAGCAGCTGGAGAGCGTGCTGAGGGAGCTGCACCTGTCGGTGGACTGGGACCGGGTTTTGAGCAGATGCACGGTCTGCAACAGGCCCGTGGAGGCCGTGGACAGGGAGTCAGTGAGGGACGAGGTGCCACCTCGTGCCTACCAGGAGCACGAGCGGTTCTGGAGGTGTCCATCCTGCGGAAGGGTCTACTGGACGGGCACCCATTGGGACAACATGCGCCGCTTCATAGCTTCCCTGCAGACGGGGTGAGTCACCACAGGTTGCCCCTGTAGTGAACGGTGTGGGGACAGCCCAGGCATTTTTTTTCCGTGTACTGGGGGCAGTGGCGACAGTCAGTCTGACAGGGTACATTACCACCCGGCTCCACCATGGAGAGAGGCATAACCAGCCCGTTTTTTGAACCCGTGACGTGGTGAGAGTGCAGCTCGCTGACCCCCTTTCTGTCTGCTATGGAGGACTTCACTGCCTCCAGGGTGGAATAGTTTTCGCCGCCCAGAAACAGTGAAAACACGTGGCCGCCGTCCATCCGGTAGAGGTCGAGAACGTAGGGGCAGCCCAGCATGGTTTGCATGAAGATGTCGGGCTCCTCCGCCGACAGGTCTATCTTGAGCAGGGGAAGGCCGATTTTTTTGAGGTCCACGCCCATGGAGCGGGATAGAAAGCCCTTCTTTACCAGTTTCTGGATGCGGAAATAGGCCGCTGGTTGAGACAGGTCAACATGCTGCGCGATTTTGCTCTGGGAGAGGTAGGGGTTTTTTTGCAGCAAACTAATAATTTTTCGATCCTTGTCGTCCAGCCCATGGTTCATCGCACGCACCACATTTTAATATGCCACGCCTTTATAAACTTGTTTATAATTTATTACTAGATTGGTCACTGGTTGGTGTTTTCATTCGAGTAAAATTCCGCCATGAACTGGTCAAGGGCCTGCTCCATGCGATGGTACCAGTTGTCTAGGCAGGTGCGAATTCGTTGCTGCACCTCCTCCGGGGCTACGGCGGCATAGCGGAAGAACCGTCCGCCTCCCTCCACCGGGCAGCGCTGGCGCTGGCACAGCCCCCCCTCTACCAGCCGCTGGAGGGAGCGGTGCACGGTGCTGCGGTCTTTGCCCACCTGCTCGGCCAGGTCTCGGGCGCACTGTGATCCCTGGATAAGGAGACGGTATATATGGAGGTCTAGGTCGTTGAGGTCCAGGAGGCGGCACAGCATGTCGGCGCAGGTAGACCGCCCCGGGGATTGATGCCGGTCCATGTAAGGATATGGGCTGCCGGTATAAATCGTTTGTGCAAAATTTATGAAAAAACGTTAAATAGGTGGCCGGCATTCTCCTCTCATGGAAGACGAAGTCAGTACCATACGAAAGAAAAAAATGGAGTCCCTGCTGCAGAAAATGACCGGCGGGTCCACAACCCCGAATAAACCGGTTGCCGTCACCGACGATACCCTGGACCAGACCGTGGGCTCCCATCCCCTGGTGGTGGTGGACTGCTGGGCTCCCTGGTGCGGACCCTGCCGCATGCTGGGCCCGGTGATTGACCAGCTGGCCGGCGAGATGAAGGGTCAGGTGGTGTTCGCCAAACTCAACACCGACGAGAACCGGGTTTCCTCCTCCCGCTACGGCATCATGAGCATTCCCACCCTCCTGCTGTTCAAAAACGGCCAACTCGTGGACCGCAACGTAGGTGCTCTGCCTCCCGACATGCTGCGGGACTGGATTCAGCGGTACCTATGAAGGCCCGAGCGGCGTTACTTCTCCTGACGCTGGTCGCCCTGCCCCTGCTCACCGGATGCACAGAATCATCAGGAAAAGATTTCTCCTTTGTTGCCTTGGACGGAGACACCGTGCATCTCCGGGATTACCGGGGTAAGGTGGTCATACTGGACCTGATGGCTACCTGGTGTACGCCGTGCGAGTACCAAATGCAGGAGCTGAAAAAAATTTATGATGCTTACCACGATCAGGAGGTGGTCATTCTTTCCGTGGATATCGACACCCGGGAAACGGTGCAACAGCTGCGGCAGTACAAGCAGAATTTTGCCTCCAAATACGGCTACCCACTAGAGTGGACATTCGGCCTGGATGACGGAAGCATCTGGGAGGAATACAAATACACGGCCCCCGGCTCGGACGGTCCCGGCATTCCCATGATTTACATATTCGACCAGTCGGGCCAGGTCCATTTCCGGCACACGGGATTGACAGTCCACGACGACGTGCCGCCGGGATGGCCGTCCAAGGTACAGAAACTGGCCCCAGTAATAGATGAATTGCTGGAGTAAAAGGGATACGAGGGGGAGGGAGGCGGAATCGTCGCCGCCAGCCTCGTATCCACGGCCATAAAAGGGCCGAGCATAAAAAAATATTGGAATTTTTTGACCATTAATCGTTTATAGCCTCACCGGATTTCTCTCTCAGGACATGAAAAGAGAGGACGTAGCCCGAATACTGGAAGACGTGCGGGCCGGCCAAACGAGCGTGGAGCAGGCCCTGGAGGCCCTCGCCTATCTCCCCTTTGCCGACTTCGGAGACATCAAACTGGACCTGCACCGGGAAATGCGCACCGGAGTGCCGGAGGTCATCTATGCTCCCGGGAAAACCGCCCGCCAGATTGCCGAGCTGGTGCAGCGCCTTGGAAATCGCCATCCGGTGTTCATAACCAAGGCCGACCCAACGGTATATGAGGCGGTCAAAGAAGTGGCTCCTGCCTTTTATCACGAGAGAGCCCGCATCGTGGTGGCGGGAGAGACGACACAAACCCCGGGCACCGGTGGACGATTGGTGGTGGTCAGTGCCGGCACTGGAGACATACCGGTGGCGGAAGAGGCAGCGGTCACCGCCGAGGTGCTGGGGTGCCCGGTGCAGCGCATTTTTGACGTGGGGGCGGCCGGCATCCACCGGCTGCTCGAATTCAGAGAGATATTGCAGGAGGCCCATGTCCTGGTGGTCACCGCTGGCATGGACGGCGTGCTGCCGGGTATCGCGGCCAGCCTGTTTGCGGCACCGGTTATTGCTCTGCCCACCAGCGTGGGCTACGGCACCGGCCTGCACGGATACGCCGCCCTGCTCACCATGCTCAACAGCTGCGCCCCGGGGGTGGCCACGGTGAACATCGACAACGGGTTCGGGGCGGGAGTCCTGGCCTACAGGATTATGAGAAAGGTTGCCGGAAATCGCTAACTTATTAAAGCCCGTCTTTTTCTCTACCAATGCGGCGATGGTTTCTCCTGATGGGGGTGGGTGCGGCGGCCCTGGCGGCTGCTCTGCTCGTAGCTCCCGACGTCGTCTATGACCGGTTTATCTGGAAGTACTTCGTGGGACCGGTGGTGGCCGACGCCGTGGGCCATCCGGTCAGCCATCGCGGGGTGGAGGCGGTGGAGGGCTACACCCTACTGTCGGAGATGGTGTACGGCGCCATCCTCCTGGCCATGTTTTATCTCCTGTATCGTGTCTTCCGGCGTTTTTCCATCCGACCCGACCTGCGGTTTTTTGTGGGTGCCTCTCCCTTCCTGCTGCTGGGGGCCACCCTGCGGGTGCTGGAGGACAGCGGGCTGTTCTCCTGCCCTCTGGCCTACCTGTTCATTTCTCCCCTGATTTACGCCCAGATAGGATTCTATTTCGCGGTGGGCATCGCGGCGGGCCTCCTCATGCAGCGGAAAAAAAATCCTGGGAAGCAGCGCCGGCTGCTGGTGCTGCTGCTGGCAGCGGTGGTAGCCATTTACACCCTGGCCCATCTGGTGGCGTGCCGCTACCTGGCAGTCTCTCTTCACCCTCTGTGGATGGTGGCCTTTGCCGCGGCGGCCCTGGGCACCTTTTACCTGTGGAAAAAGAAAGACGTGGCGGCCACCCTTTTTTCCCTGGGAACACTGCTGGTGCTGCCCTCCCTGTACTTCATCGCTGTCTGGACGGTCGGAGAGCGGTGGGGAACGGCCAGTGAGGTGCACCTGGCGGTCATCCCCCTGGTTTTGGTGCTCACCCTGGCGGCAGTGCTGGGGGTATACGCCCTGGGCCGGTGGCGCCGCCTGCCCTGGCTGACCGCCGGGGTCAATCTCTCCCTGGTATTCGGTCACCTTATTGACGGCTGGACCAGCTACCTGGCAGTGGTGGACCCCCTGGGCATGGGCATCAGTTACGGGGAAAAACATCCCCTCCCCCTGTTTCTTATGGAGGCGGGCAAGGGCATTGCCTACCCCCTGGCCAAGCTGGGCGTCGTCCTGGCCATCATCTACGGCACGGACGTGTACCTCCGCCAGGACCTGGCAGAGCGCCCCATTCTCACCGGACTGATCAAGTTCTTTGTGCTCATCCTGGGCCTGTCCCCCGGGCTCAGGGACATGCTGCGCATAATCATGGGCACCTGAGGGAGAGGAGAGGGGCAATCACCAATCACTTCCTCACATGCGTCGGGAGTCGCTCTGGCCGTCGGCGCCGGCCGGTTTCTCGCCCCGCGTCATCTATACATTTTTATATCGCCCGCAAGTTTACCCTCGATGAAGATTCTCCTCCTGCACACCGACTACATAGAATACGAGGCCCGGCAGAAGGCCCTCAAGCAGGCCCCCGACCTAGAGACCAAGCAGAGCCGTCTGGAGGAGGCACTGGCCGTCTTTGCGGCAGTGGAAAGGAACGACCGGACGGGCATGGACCAGGTGGTGGCCAACGCCGCCCGGGAGATAGAAGAGGTGGCCCGCAAGGTGGGAGTGACCAGTATCATGCTCTACCCCTATGCCCATCTGTCCTCCAATCTGGCTGGAGCCGATGACGCCCAGGAAGTGCTGGCCGCCCTCTCCGCCGCCCTGAGCAAGGACTACACAGTGCAGCAGGCCCCCTTCGGCTGGTACAAGGCCTTCCGGCTGAGCTGCAAGGGTCATCCCCTGGCCGAGCTGTCCCGGGAAATCCACGCCGGTCCGGCAGAGCGGGAAGAGGAAGCAACCAGGACCGTATCCTCCTCCTGGTACATTCTCACCCCGGAGGGAGACCTCACCCCGGCCTCGGAGTTCGATTTCTCAGACCACCCCGAGCTGTACACATTTTACCAGTACGAGGCCTTCGGCAGCCGGCAGACGGAGCGGCAGCCCGCCCACATCGACCTCATGCAGAAGCTGGAGATGGTGGACTACGAGCCGGGCTCCGACCCCGGCCAGATGCGCTGGTACCCCCAGGGGCGGCTCGTCAAGACCCTCCTGGAGCGCAAGGTGGAGGAGATGTGCCTGGAGGCGGGGGCCATGGCAGTGGAAACCCCCCTCATGTACGACACCGAGCATCCGGCCCTGCGCAAATACCTGGCCAAGTTCCCCGCCCGCCAGTACCGGGTGAGGGGAGACAAGGGCAAGGAGCTGTTCATGAGATTTGCCGCCTGTTTCGGCCAGTACCTGATGGCCCATGACATGGTCATCTCCTACCGCAACCTGCCCCTGCGGCTGTTCGAGATGGCCCGGTCCTTTCGCAAGGAGCAGCACGGAGAGCTATCCGGCATAAAGAGGCTGCGGGCCTTCACCATGCCCGACATGCACACCCTGTGCGCCGACCTGGAGCAGGCCAAGCAGGAGTTTGAGCGTCAGGTTCTGCTCTCCCTGGAGTGGACCCGGCTGATTGAGCTGGAGGGCGAGGTGGCCCTGCGGTTCGTGCGCTCTTTTTACGAAGAAAACCGGGACTTTGCGGCATCCATTGCCCGACGGATGGGCCGGCCCCTTCTGGTGGAGATGTGGGGCGAGCGCTACTTCTACTTCATCACCAAGTTCGAGTTCAACATGAACGACTCCACGGGCAAGGCCTTCGCCCTGTCCACCGTGCAAATCGACGTGGAAAACCCCGCCCAGTTTGACATTACCTATGCCGACGAGGAGGGACGGCGGCGGCATCCGCTGCTCCTCCACACCTCCGTCTCCGGGGGCATCGACCGCTGCGTGTGCGCCCTTTTGGAGAAACAGGCTCGGGCTATGGAGGAGGGACACAAGGCCCTTCTGCCCTTCTGGCTGTGTCCCACCCAGGTGCGGCTGATTCCGGTGGGCGACGAATTCGTGGACCCGTGCGTTCAGTTGGCCGGTACCCTGCACGGGCGGGTGGACGTGGACGACCGGGACGCCAGCGTGGGCAAAAAAATCAGGGAGGCAGAAAAGGAATGGGTGCCCATCATCATCGTCTACGGCGAGCAGGAGCGGGACGGCACCTATCACCCCCGCTGCCGCATCGACTGCCCGGAGGAGCTGACCCGGGATGAGCTGAACGACATCCTGGATGAAAAAATGGCCGGTTTTCCCCGCCATCCCCTGGCCCTGCCGGTGCTCCTCAGCCGCCGCCCCCGATTCCGCTAGTCGCGCGGCCGGTTGATGACCCACAGCGCCACCAGTGCAATCCCCAAGACGACCAGCAGCGAGGGCAAAATGGCCTCCATGAAGGTGAGCAGGAAGCCGGTGGTTTTGGCCTCCTCGGCGTATTCCTGCACTGACTCCTCGGTCATCCAGTAGTGGATGTCTGCGGCCTTTATCTTGCTCCCGGACAGCTGGGACACCTGCCTTTTTTGCAGTTTGGCCGCCGCCAGGCTGTCCTGCAGGTCGGCCACAGAGATGTTTATCGTCAGGGCGGGAATGGTCTGGCCGGAGAGTTCCAGCAGGGCAGCCGCCTTGCGCCCCTCCTCCGCTGCCTGCTGCGCCTGGCCGTCGGTAAAGTTCAGGGTCATCCTGTAGGCCTTTACCCACAGGGGACCGGGTATGCCGAAGATGAAGTTCAGCAGATTGACCTTCTTTTCCGAATATTTTTCCATGTCCACCACGGAGCCTGAGTGGGGCTCCACCCAGTACTTGGTGAGCGTGGTGTACTGCACGTCCTGCTCGATACCCGGCGTGGGGTCGTACACCCGGCGGGTCTCCTCGGTCTGATAAAGATAGGTGTGAATGCCCTGGTGATCCTCCTCGCGCACGAACTCCACCGGCGAGGTGGTGGATATCTCCGGGTTCCACATGTGATAGGTGGTTTTCTCCACTCCCACCGGGAAGGTGTAAATGCCCTGGCGGAGCATGTCCCCGTAGTTGGGGGCCTCCTCGGCGGTGTCTGCATACACGCCGTGGTAGGTAATGCTGGACCCCTCGGGAACCAGCTCGCCGGTTTCCGCGTCGTACATGGTGGTATTGTCCTTGAGGATGATGACCTTGTCTCCGTCTTCGTAGTAGGTGTCGGTGGCGGACACCTCCCGGGTCATGCTGATGGTTCGCTCCCCGCTGCCCAGAATCCACAGGCTGCCCTCCATGTTCACCGTGGCGTGAATATCCTCCGGAATGGTGTGCAGGTCCGGAAAGGAGGACCGCATGACTCCCTGCTTTTCCACGTTGACGATGCCCCCGGTGGTGGGTTCCACCCAGTAGGTGGTGGTACCGTTGAAATAGAGCTCCACGTGGCGGTCGCTCATGCCGGGTATGTGCTGAACGCCGGAGGGATAGTTGTCCACGGTCACCACGTACTTGTACACCGGCAGGCCGCCCACCGTCTCCTGGCCCATATACCGGGCGGTGGATACGGTGCCGATGTCTCCGTTCCACAGGTCATAGTTGCGGGGTTCTATACCCACGGGGAAAGTCATCAGGCCCTGCTTGTCACTGAACAGGGGGTCGTAGGCCATGGTAACCGGATTGACTCCGTCCATGCTGGACGACTGGAGATCGTCGGGCAGCAGATTGCCCCGGGAATCGCGGGCTGTGGTTTCGCTGCCCACCATGTATACATCCTGGTCGGAGGCGTCATCCACCCAGATGTGCTGGGTGATACGGGCGTCATAGTGGTCGTAGTAGTCGCCGGTACCCACCTTGTCCATGTTAAACATCTTTACCGTGCCGGATAGCTGGACGGTGGTATCCAAATCGCTGGGCATCTGGTGCAGGTCCGGGAACTGCAGATACTGGATGACGTGTTTGTCGTAGTCAATGATGGAGCCGGTCTTGGGGTCGGCCCAGGCCGTCTGATGGCCCCTGTAGAACAGGCGTGCCTCCGGCGGCGTGCCCTCTGGACCGGGACCGATGCATATTTCTTCCTGCTCGCCGTAGAACTTGTAGACGGTGATGCCGCCGCGTTTTTCCTCGCCCAGGTAGTGTCCGATGCCGGTGGCATCTTCCACGCCCACATATCCCTGCGTGTAGGGCTGATCCATGTCGGAGTTCCATATCACGTAGTCTTTTTTGTCCACACCCACCGGGAAAATGTACTGGCCGATGCGTTCCGTGTCCCCGTAGCCGGGTACGTTCCGGGATGTGTAGGGGTCGATTCCATAGATGTTGGTCATCTGCCCGTCGGGGATCACCTCCCCCGTCCGTTTATCGGAAATGGTGATATTCTCGCGGATGAGGAGCACGTCGTCCTCCGTGCCTATGGCCGTGACCTCTCTCTTGATGGAGATGTCGATGTAGTCCATGGTCAGGGTCTGGTCGTTGAACATGCCCAGCGTTCCCTCATAGTAAACCGCCTTGTTCAGGTCATCGGGAATTCTTTTCATGGAGGGGGTAAGGACAAAAGCAAATGACGGGGCAACAATAAAAAAAACCAACCCTGCAATAATCATAGCATGTCGTTTTTTGCTCATGAGGTCACCCTAAGTGAGAAAATATCGGCGTTTTATATAAGTATGTTTCGGGTCACACCTCCCGCCAGACGGAAAAAAAGCGCCCCGGCCGAGATTTTCACCCATGCGGCTGTACCGGCACGGTTTTGAACTCGGGTCGCGAGCTTGCTGCAAGCCCCTATGTGAGCACAACGCTCCGTCCGGGGCTTTCGACAGGCTCGCATGATGACCGCTACACTACCGGGGCCCAGAATAGGTATAGCATCTTTCTTAATAATATTTTTCGGTCCCCGTCAGGTGCCAAACAGCTTTTTCAGCTGCTGAACGCTGTACGTGTTGATGACCTGGCTCGCCTCCGCCCACCCCCGCCGGGCCACCGCGATACCCAGCCTGTAGTAGCGCAGATGGTCGCGCCGATGGGCATCGGTTCCGATGGACAGCTTGACCCCCCGCTCCACCGCCATCTTGACGTGCACGTCGTTGAGGTCCAGCCGCTCCGGAAAGGCATTGATTTCCATGGCCACCTGGTTTTCCCGGGCGGCCTCCAGCACCCTTTCCATGTCCAGACGGAGGGGCTCCCTCTTCTGTATAATGCGGCAGGTGGGATGGGCCAGGATGTTCACCCGGGGGTGCTCGATGGCCCTGATGACCCGCTCGGTCATGGATTTCTGGTCCATGCGGAAGGCGGAATGCACGCTGGCCAGCACCACGTCCACTATGTCCAGCACCTCCTCTCCCACATCCAGGCTTCCGTCCTTCATGACGTTGGCCTCCAGCCCGTGAAAAATGTGAATCTCCGGATGCTCCTCCCTCACCGCGGCAATTTCCCTACCCTGCTCCTCCAATTCCTTTTGGTCCAGGCCCCCGGCCACCTTCAGGCTGCCCACATGGTCGGTGATGGCCATGAACTCGTGACCCAGGGCCACGGCCTCCTCCACCATCTCGGCCACCGAGTGGTTCCCGTCGCTCCAGGTGGTGTGCATCTGCAGGTCTCCCCGCACGTCCTCGTCCTGCACCAGGTGGGGCAGGGCTCCGTCCAGAGCCGCCTGCACCTCCCCCCGGTTCTCCCTTAGCTCAGGGGGTATCCACTGCATGCCCAGCGCCTCATAGACCTCTTCCTCGGTGGTTCCTGCCAGCTTCTGCTCCCCGTGGAACAGGCCGTACTCGTTGAGCTTGTAGTCGTGCCTGAGGGCAATCTTTCGCACCTCGATGTTGTGCTCCTTGCTTCCCGTAAAGTACTGAAGGGCGGAGCCGAAACTGTCCCTGTCCACCGCCCGCACGTCCACCTGGATGCCCCCGTAGAGGCGCACCGAGGACTTGGTGTCTCCCTGCATCAGCACCTTTTCCACCCGGTCCATGCCGGTGAAGGCCTCCATCGCCCGCGCCGGCTCCGAGGCCACCACCAAGATGTCCACGTCCCCGATGGTCTCCTTTTTCCGGCGCAGGGAGCCGGCCACCTCGATGGCCTCCACGTGCGGCTTGAGGGCCTCCACTATTTCCTGGGCCTCCGGCTGCACGTAGCCCAGCAGGTAGCGGTCGCTCTTCCGGCGGGCGAAGGCGAGATTTTCCAGGATGGCCTGCTGGGTCTTCTCCCCAAAGCCCTCGATGTCCTGGATGGCCCCCCGCCGGGCCGCCTCCTCCAGGTCGTCCAGAGTGGTGATGCCCAGCTCCCGGTACAGTTTTTCTATGCGCTTGGGTCCCAGCCCCTCCACCGCCGACAGGCCCGGGAGGTCCACGGGCATGTCCCGCTTGAGCTCCTCCAGCTTCTTTACCCTGCCCGTCTCCAGAAACTCGGCGATTTTCTTGGCGATGCCCTTCCCCACCCCGGGGATGTCCTCCAGCTTGTCCTGCTGGTACAGCTCCTCGACGTCCGTGCCCAGGCTCTCTATGTTCTGGGCGGCGGTACGGTAGGCACGGGGCTTGAAGTCCACCTCCTTCATCTCCAGGAGGTCGGCAATCTCGTACAGAACGGCGGCTACCTCTCTATTCCTCATGTTCACCGTACTATGGGCACCCGGTTGAAAAAGGTTGGCATCCCAAACGTTATAAAACGACAGGTGGTTGGTGGCCCTATGCCCGAGCTGCCCGAGGTGGAGATGGCCAGGCGCTACCTGGATGCCACCGCCCTGCACCAGCCCATCCACCAGGTGACGGTGAAGCACCAGCGCATCCTGGGAAACGTGAGCGCAGCCCGACTGCGGGAGAGGCTGGTCGGCAAGGAGTTTTCGGAGAGCACCCGGCACGGCAAATACCTGTTTGCCCGGACGGGGGAGGGCTGGCTGGTTTTCCATTTCGGGATGACCGGACGTCTGGCCTATTTCAAGAGCCTGGACCAGGAGCCAGAGCACGACCGCCTGCTTTTTTCCTTTGCCAACGATTACCATCTGGCCTATGACTGCCAGCGGCTCCTGGGGCGCATCAGCTGGGCGAAGAGCGTGGAGTCCTTTATAGCCCAAAAGCAGCTGGGGCCGGATGCCCTGCGGGTGAGCCGGGAGGAGTTTGTGGAGCGCCTGGGCAGCAAGCGGGGCATGGTGAAGTCCGCGCTCATGGACCAGCACACCATTGCGGGCATCGGCAACATTTATTCGGACGAAATACTTTTCCAGATGGGCATCCATCCCCAGACCAGGGCCCACCGCCTGGCCCGGCATACCTGGCGGGAGATGCACGGGACCGCTCAGGATATTCTGGAGGAGGCCATCCGGTGCCGGGCGGAGCCCGATGGTCTCCCGGACTCCTTCCTCATCCCTCGGCGGCAGGAGGGGGAGCGGTGCCCTAGGGATGGAGCCTGGCTGCAGCGCATCAAAGTGAGCGGCAGAAGCGCCTATTTCTGTCCTCGGCACCAGAAAAAAGAGTAAAAAAGAGAAAGGGAAAAGGGGGTGCTGGTTTATTCGTAGCCTCCGATCATCAGGGAGGGGTCACCCATGAGTACCCACTGCTGCACGGTCTTGGTGTGGCCGGCGCCCAGGTCAGTCATGTCGAAGGTGGTGACGTAGGTGGCCTGGCACTGCCGGTAGGCATCTCCCAGCACGTGTTGCTCCTCCGCCCCGTACTGCCGGAAGAACTCGATGGTAATCCAGGCGTCGCCGCCGCCGGAGGTGCAGTCTCTGCCCGGCACGCCGTAGCCCAGGCCGGTGTTGCCCATGGAGGCGATGGCCCCGCCGTCGGGATTGCGCACCAGCCGCCAGCTGAAGCACTCCGGCACCGGCTGCCCGTAGGTCCACATGTAGTTGTCGGGGATGAACCGGAAGAACAGGTGCAGGGCGTGGAACACCGCGGGCACCATGGACACGTTGAACTGGCTGTTGTGACAGCCACCGATGACCGCCACCGGCAGCTTTTCACCGTTGGACAGGCTGTCGATGGGAAAGGCCGGGAAGCCCACGTAGGGAAACCAGGGCCGGAGCTGGGTCACCTGCAGGCCGGTGATGCTGCCGTACTGCCGGTTGCCGGGCACACCGGGATAGTGGTCGCCCCATACGTTGGGGCTGCCATGGCCGGACATGAACACAAAGCCGGCTCCCTCGCTCCAGGCCTCCAGCACGTCCGGCTGCCCGGTGAGGCGGCCGTTGGACGTGTACAGCACGTTGTGCTCGAAATCCTCGGGCATGTAGTACAGGCCGCCGCCTCGCCCCTTCACCACGTGGTCGCCCACCGCCCATTCGCCCTCGTAGAACATCTCTGTGTTGTTGCGCCAGGCGGAGAAGACCTGCTGGTCCTGGCTGTTTTCAATCCACACGTGGATGTGGGTGAGGTTTCCGTAGGGCTGCGGGTCGTAGGACTTGCCGCGGATGGTCAGCACCTGGTCCGTGTAGTCCATGTTGGCCCAGTGGGTGAACCAGTTGAGATAGGCCTCGCTTTCCCCGGGCTCGTAGTGATAATCGGTGTTCCCCAGCACGTCGCCCTCGGACACCGTGCAGATTTCGGCGATGGGAGGGGCCGGATAGGCATCATCCAGGGGCTGCAGCTTGAGGTGGTCATCGTGGTTGAAGTTCAGATCCGTGGGGGCGGACTTGTCCAGGGTGACATTGACCACGTCGAGGGGACCCTCCTCGTCCTCGTCGTTGATGCTCTGGGCATAGATGGTGTACTCGCCGTCGGGTAGCTCGCTGGTGTCCCATTTGATGTTGAGGTCCACCTGGTCTAGGAAACCGTCTCCGGAAAAGACGGTCATTTTCTTAAACCAGGACTCGTCGCAGGGGCCGCTCTCGTAGGTGATGATTTTGTCCACCAGGGTTTTCACTTCCCGGATGCTGCGGCAGGCCAGTCGTCCCACGGCCACGTCCGGGTACAGGTCCAGGCCGGTGTCGTTTTCAACGTTGGGCTTGTTCCAGGCGGCAAAGACGCCGTCGCCGTTGGGGTCCCAGTCCTCAAACTGGCCGCCGGCCTTGTAAATGTCTGCGTAGTACAAATCGCTGATTACCCCGGGGTCGTAGATGGTGTCTTCCTGCAGGGGGAAGGCGGGTTCGTCCCAGAGGTTTGTGTAGCGCACCGGAAGGTGCCATCCCCGGGCGCCGATGTTGGCGTTGTCCCGGGGCCGGGCCCAGAACTGGGATTTGAGACCGCCCACCAGCATCACGTAGGAAATGCCCCATTCCTCCAGGGCGTCCTTGATGAAGTACTTTATTTTCTCTGCCTCGTCCACCCCGTCGTATTCGCTATAAATGTCGTCGGTGGTTTTCAGAACGGTGCGCACCCCGTGATTTTCCTTGTGCTCCACCAGGCGCTCCAGCTCCCGGGCAAAGCCGCCGGGGGCGATGATGGCCAGGTCGTAGGTGTCCACGATGGGGAAGGGGTTCCGGCTGGGCTGCTCGAAGGAGACGCGAATGTCGGCCTGACCGGCCACCATGAGGCTGTGGGCAGCTGGGGCATACCGGACCGGATAGAAATGAACGGCCACGTGGGTCACGTGCTCGCCGGCGGCGTTCAGCCCGCATCCCACCCGGTAGTCGTACCAGGTGGAGGGATAGTAGTCGCCATGGGCGTACACGGCGGGGTCGCCCTGCGGCGCGGCCATCACCGTATTCTGGGCGGCGGCCAGCGGCATCAGGGCCGGGGCCGGACGCACCGGAGCGGCCAGGGTGTGCTCCTTCACCTGACGGGGTACCACCTCCACCCGCACGTTGCGGGTGCCGAAGGGCAGCTCGATGCTCTCCACCATCTTGGGCAGGACCGGCTTGCCGGCCTCCATAAGATAGGCATCGGTGTTCTCCAGGATTACCTCCACGTACTGCTCCTGGTAGGGGTGGGTGGTCAGGGCGGGAACGGTCAGCCGCATCTCCGTTGACTGCGACGCCGCCTGGGCCTCGTTGAACACAAAGGCGCCGAGGCCGCCGATGACCAGCATTCCTATTACTGCAAAGCTCACTATTTTGCGCATGGTTATGCCTCCAGCATCAAATTAGGTAATTACATATAAACCTAACTGTTGGTACACGGTGGACAGAGGGGGTGGTCGGTGCCTGCCCGGTGGTTCACAGGGAGAAAAAGATGAGAATCACGTCGATGATGAACAGCAGCACCACCAGGAACTCCAGTATGAGGAGGCGGTTGTTGGTGGCCTCCAGGTTGAGCATTGAGTACAGGGAGTTGAGCATGTCGATTTTTTGGCTCACGATGTCCTGCCACTGGGAGAGGTGAAACCGCTCGCTGGCCAGGGTGTAGATGCGGCCCAGGTACCAGTCGCCGAAGAATTTGGTGATGTTGACGATGTAGTCGGTGACCGGGGCAAAGTCCAGTTTGGTCTCCGCCAGTTCCTTAATAATTTTACGAGGGGATTTCAGCCGGTTACGGGTGGCGAAGAATCGCTGGATGTCCTCATAGGCCTTGGTGAGTGCCCGGTCTAGGTACTTGTCGTAGGTGCGGAGTTCCAGTAACTGCAGGTTGGCAAGTTCCAGCGTGAGCAGGATGCTGTCGTACTGCCCGAAGGGTTCCAGGATGAGAGCAGCATCCCAGTCGATGACCAGCAGGTCGTCTGAGTAATAGGAGTAACGGTACTGGGTTTTTTCCTCCACCAACTGGGGGCTGATACGGTCACTCTCCCGTTCATTGGACAGCAGGGCGGCGATGGCCTGCATGGTGAGTGCTTGCCGCTCCCTCCGGTTCACTCGGGTGAGGCAGAACACCGTCTGGGTTTCCGGTTCCACTCTTACCTCGTAGAGGTTTACCATGTTGGGTTTGATGGCCTCCAGCACGGTATGGTGAACACCCTCGATGTAGGCGTCCAGTCCCTGACTGCTCTCTCCGTTTTCCAGGGAAAGCCAATAAAACGAGGAAAGAGTACCCAGATGCTGACCGGAGAACGGCACATGCACCTCGTAGGAAACCACGCCGATAGGAAATAGCTTCAGGTTGATGTTGACCAGGAGAGAACCATGGCTGGTACGGAGCTCTTTTTCTTCCAGCTTGTAGGAGAGGTAGTAGGGAAACTTGACGTAACGGGGCATGGCCCTGGTTGACTCCAGATTTTCCACCTTCAGTTCCCCACTGAGCGCCTGGTCTATGCTGTCAATGTTCTCCAACTGCAAAAAGGCGCCCACGTCGTAAAGGAAGAAATACACCATTTCCCCGTCCATGCCTGCACATCTCCAGCCAATATAAATAGGTGTATGGCAGCGTCACTGTCCCAGCAGCTGCCGGAATTCCTGCTCGTCGATGATTCTCAGGCCCAGCTCTTTGGCCCGGTCGTACTTGGAGCCCGGCTCGTCTCCCGCCACCACGTAGTCCACCTTGCCGCTCACCGACGACATTGTCCGTCCCCCCCGGGATTCCACGGCTTCCTTGGCCTCCTCCCGGGTGAAGCCTTCCAGGCCGCCGGTGAACACGAAGGTCAGTCCCTCCAGGCTGCCGCCCTGCCTCTCATACTCCATGCGCACACCCAGCTCCTGCAGGCGGGATATTTCCTCCCGGTTGTGCTCCTCGGCAAAAAACTCCACCACGCTCCGGGCTATCTCCGGGCCTATTTCCGAAATGGCCTGCAAATCCTGCTCCGAGGCATCCATCAGGGCTTCCATGCCTTGGTAGCGCTCGGCCAGCAGGCGGGCGGTGTGCTCCCCCACGTGGGGAATGCCCAGGGCGTAGATGACCCGGGCCAGGCTCTGCTTCTTGCTCTCCTCCAGGGCGGCCAGCAGGTTGTGGGCTGATTTTTGGGCAAACCGGGGAAGCGTCGTGAGGTCTTCCTCGCCCAGCCGGTAGAGGTCGCTGATGCGCCCAACCAGTCCCTTTTCCACCAGCAAATCCACCGTTTTTCCGCCCAGCCCCTCGATGTCCATGGCCCCTTTGGAGCCGAAGTGCTCGATGCTCCTCTTCAGCTGCGCCGGGCAGGACAGGCCCCCCGTGCACCGGTAGTAGGCGCCGTCCCGAACCACGTTGCTGCCGCAAACCGGGCAGGAGCCGGGCATCTCGAACTCTTTTTCGTTGCCGGTGCGCCTCTCCTTGAGTGGCTCCACCACCTCGGGGATGACGTCTCCGGCCCGCATGACCTTCACCCAGTCCCCCTCCCGGATGTCGTTGTCCCGCAGGTAGTCCAGGTTGTGAAGGGTGGCCCGGGAGACCGTCACCCCCTTTACGTCCACTGGCTTGAGCAGGGCCACCGGGGTAAGGGTACCGGTGCGCCCCACCTGCACGGCGATACGCTGAATCTGGGTGACCTCCTTGCGGGGTGGAAACTTGTAGGCGATGGCCCACCGGGGGGAGCGGGTTTTGGTTCCCAGCCGCTCCCGGTACTCCAGCCGGTTGACCTTGGCCACGATGCCGTCTATTTCGTAGCCCAGGTCTTCCCGCTGTCCCTCCATTTTTTGATGGTAGGCGATGACCTCCTCCACGCTCTGGCAGAGCTGGACGTGCTGGTTGACCTTCAGTCCCCAGGAGCGCAGCAGGCCCAGGGACTCCCAGTGCTCGTCTACCGTCAGATCCCCCATCTCCACCTCCATGAGTTCGTAGAAGAAGATGTCCAGGGGTCGCTCCGCCGTCTCCCGGGGGTTCAGGCGGCGGAGGGAGCCGGCGGCCGCGTTGCGGGGATTGGCCATGGGCTCCTTTCCCGTCTCTACTCGCTCCTGGTTCCATTTCTCGAATTCGTCGATGTGCATGATGACCTCTCCCCGGACCGCCAGGAAGGAGGGGATGCCCTGCTCGCCCTGGCGCAGCTTGAGGGGCACGGCCCGGATGGTTTTGATGTTTTCGGTGACATCTTCTCCTCGCATTCCGTCCCCCCGGGTGGCCCCCCGGGTGTAGATGCCGTCCTCGTAGAGGATCTCCACGCTCAATCCATCCAGTTTGGGCTCCACCACGTAGGAAACCTTTTCCACGCCCAGCTCCCGCTTCACCCGGCGGTCGAAGGCCCGGAGCTCTGCCTCGTCGGCGGTGTCCAGACTGAGCATGGGGGCCACGTGCTCCACCGTCCTGAACTCGTCGGCGGGTGGGGCCCCCACCCGCTGGGTGGGCGAATCGGGGGTGACCAGGTCGGGAAATCGCTCTTCCATCTTTTCCAGGCGCTGCTTGAGCCGGTCGTAGTGGGCATCGGATACCTGGGGCTGGTTTTTGACGTAGTACAGGTAGTCATGGCGGCGAATCTCCTCCCGCAGCTCCTCGATTTCCTCCCCTGCCTCCTTCCTGCTCAGGTCGGATAGGTCTTTTTTGTCCTGGAGGGAATAGCCCATACTATCGGAGGGGCCAATCGTTTAAAAGGATTTGTGAAAAATAAAAAGGTTAGAGGTGGTGGCGGAGCAGGTCTTCCAGGTCAGCTACGTGCTGCTCCTTGTCTTTTTCCAGATTCTCCCAGAATGTACGGCATTCCGGACAGTCGGCGGCATCCTCTTTGTAGTGATGCTTTATCCGCCACAGGCTCTGGCTCTCCTCCACCATCTGCTCCATCAGGTTATACATGTTGTTATCAAGCATTTTTTTTCACCTCACCTATTTATTCTGGCCCACCTTTAAAAATCTTGGGGTGGCCCGCGGGGAGCAGGTGGCAGAGGAAACAGGGAGTACGGGGGAAGGGTATGGGAATGTGGGGAGGTTGGGAGGCAAAAAATGAAAAGATTTTCATTTTTTTCCACATTCCCAGTGGGTGCTGAATGGGCGCCTGTTATATAAACCTTGTTCTTGCCATCCGGGTAGTGCCCATCCCCCCTGGGCGCCGGGGCCGTAAAGTATTTGGATAAAAAACGCATTACCAAAAACAGGCGGGTGTGGTGTAGTCTGGTATCACATAGCCTTGCCAGAGAACCCTTTCTTTCCAAAAGAAAGCGTTTCAGCGGAAAGAAAGGCTGCAAACAGGCTATTACCCGGGTTCAAATCCCGGCACCCGCACTCTACGTTTTTTTTGCCCGTATCCCGATGAGAGAGGGGACCCCTGCGGCGCTCTCACGCCGGCGCCGTCATTGCAGGGCTGCAGGTTGTATGCTATGGCTTGGGCTGGGTCTCCAGCCGGTCCACATGCAGCGTCCCCCGGCTGCCGTCCCATCGCTTCTCGCTGTGCTCTATGACCAGCCGTCGGCTGTACAGGGGGCAGTCCAGGACCAGGGTTTCGTACTCCCCGCCCTCCCCGGCCACGTGGATGCCGTACCGTCCGTGCAGCCCGACCAGTTCCTCCACCGCCCCCCCGTCCAGAACCCGGCCCAGCCATTCCCCCCCCAGCCCCTCCGCCGCCACCGCCACCACGACGATGGCGAAGCCGGCCTGCAGCATCTCCTGTAGCAATTGCCGGCCGTCCTTGTGCCACAGGGGGGTGAAGGACTTGATGTCCAGGGAATGGCAGACCCGCTCGATTCGGGTACGCTGGTACTCGCTGGCCACCGCTCCGCTGACTACGCCGTCCACGTCCAGGCCGGCCAGGGCGCTCTGCAGCTCGGCCAGTTCCTCCTCCGGCCGGGCGTGGGTGGAGCGGGCTACCAGGGGCAGACCCATGCTGCGGGCAACGTCGGCAGTCAGATGAATGTTGTCCGTGTGGTACATCCAGGAGAGACTCCGGGGGCGCACCACCACGGCGTGGCTGATGTCCCATCCCCACTGCCGGGCAATGAAGGCCGCGTACACGGAGTCTTTACCCCCGGACAGCAGAACCGCTACCTTCATGTTGGGTCGTGCTCGTCGGCGATTTCGCCGAATACTTCCTCAATCAGGTCCTCCAGGGTGACCAGGCCCAGGGTGCTGCCGTCCTCCCCCTGCATGATGGCCAGGTGGACCTTGCGACGCTGCATCTCCCGCAGCACGTCGTCGGCCTTCATCCCGGCCCGGATTTTGAGGATGTCCCGGAGAATGGTGTGCAGGGGTTGCCCTCGGTCCTCCACGCCCAGAGCGTCCTTGACGTGCACCATCCCCACGATGTCGTCGATGTTGTCCCGGTAGACGGGGAAGCGGGAAAAGCCCGTCTTCAGGGAGGTCTTCACCAGTTTCTGGATGGAGTCCTGCTCGTGCAAAAACACGATGTCCTCCCGGGGGACGTGTACCTCCCAGGCCCGGGTTTCGTCGAAGTCAAATATTTCGTTGACCATCTGCCGCTCGTCTTTTTTGATGGTTCCCTCTTCCTCCCCCAGCTCCAGCATGGCCCGGATTTCCTCCTCGGTGACCGCGGTTCTGCGGCGGCTCTTGCCCCGGGCCAGCCGGATGATGCCGTTGGACAGGGCGGTGAGGACCACGGACACCGGAAAAAAGATGGTGGTCAGGATGTGCAGGGGGCGGGCGATGCGGAAGGCCATTTTTTCGTTGTTGATGCCGAAGGCCTTGGGGGTGACCTCGGCTAAAATCACAATCAGCAGGGTCATCACCGCGGTGGCAATCCCGATGCCGATGTCCCCGAATGCCCGAGTGGCCAGAAACCCGGCTATCACCGAGGCCAAAATGTTCACGATGTTGTTGCCCACCACGATGGCGCTCACCACCTCGTCCGGGGTCTTCAGCAGGTGGTCCAGGGTGCGGGCCCGGGGGTCGCCTCTCTTGGCGCGCTCTCTCACCCGGGCTCTGCTCACCGAGACAAAGGCCATCTCGGAGCCGGAAAAAAACGCGGAGAGACCGATACAAAAAATGGTGGCTACGATGCCGATAACAATCCAAATCATGGTGGTTGGCTGAGCAATAACTTTCTCCTCATATATAAACTTATTCAGAGGAATTCGGTCATGGGGGGCAGGGAGGGACAATACCTTTTGAATCCATCTGGCCATCCCTCCGGGTCCAGTCCCTTCTGGGCCAGGAAGGCCACCATCCAGCGCTCCAGCCCGATGCCGCTGCAGCCCGACCACAGGTCCGCCTTCTGCCCTTTGATGGTGAAGGCCCGGGTGTACTTGTCGCCCACGATGGAGATGTTCTGTATCTCCAGCCATTCCTGCTCCCGGTCTCCCCGGTAGGGAAGCCAGGCCTCGAAGTCCATGGTTCCCCGGTCGGCCTCCTCCTCGCCCCCGGCGATGCCCGCCTGCTGCAGGTAGAAGGGGGCAACCCTGGCCATCCGCCATTCCAGGTCCAGGATGTGGTTGAACACGTGCCGGTAGCGCTGGGTGAGCTGCTCCCGCAGGTCCAGCAGCTGCTCCCGGGTGCCGATGTACAGCACCTCGATGCGGTGGAACTCGTCCACCCGCTCGATGCCGTGTCTGCCCCCCGACTCGTAGCGGTCGCTGGGGACGGAGCGGTCGAACAGGAGGACGGGCAGGGAGTCATCGGCAATGGTCTTGCCGGCCAGGGAGGCATAGATGTTGGGGCACTGGGCGTAGCACACCCCGGCCCGGGGCACCTTGAGGTTTGCCTGCAGCTCCTCCTCCGGCACCTCCCGGGTGATTTTCACCAGGTCGACGAACCTCTGCCACTGCCGGGGGTCCCTGGTCTGGGGCTCGCTGAGGTAGTAGATTTCCCCCGGCATGCCCTCCAGATGGCCGGTTTTCAGCCAGGTGGCCAGGGAGACGTGCATGGGCTGGACGACCTCCTGAAAGCCCAGGGGCCGCACCACCTCCTCCAGGGCCAGGTTCTCCATGGCCCGCAGGATGGCTGCCGCCGGGGGCCGGTAGAACCATTTGCCCTTGGTGGTGCCCATGGCCAGCCATCCCCGCTGCTGCAGCTCCTCTGAGGGGTCCTGCTGCCAGGCCGGCTGCTTGGCCGGGGACTGCCAGATGAGCTCCCAGTATTCTTTTTTGCCCGCGTAGCACTGGGCCTCCACCTTCTCCCTCACCCGGTTTATCATGCGGTCCACGTAGTTGTCCCGGAGAAAGGATTCCTCCTGGTTTTCGATGAGCAGGTGCACCCGTTTTCCTTCCATGGTGACCTGGGCGAAGGGGATGGTGACCGGCTCCCGGGGCTCCTCCTCCAGGTTCATGGTGATGTGGTAGGTTTTGAGGGTCATGTCCCGCACTCCGATGTGGTGCTCCTGGCCCAGCTGCTGGCTCAGGGCCTTGTACACCCGCACTGCTGCCTGGTGGCTGCGAATGCTTCCCCGGGACAGGATGCGCAGGGTGATGGCGTCGCCCTGGTGCCGCCATTCCGTGATGCGGGCGCCCTCCTCCCGGGCTCCCTTCTGCAAAATCCCCCGGTGTGCATCCTCCACGAAGGCGCTCAGGAAATCCTGCAGGTCGGCGGCCGGCTTGCTCAGGGTATAGGTGACCGTGAGGTCGTACTCCATTACAGCGCAATAGGCTCTGCTTTATTTAAGTACTTCCCCGGTGCGCTCCGCCAGGGACAGGCAGGCCAGGAAGTCGTCTAGGGTGTGGCGCAGGGAGCCTGCGGTGGAGGCGGTGGCCGTGGCCAGGATGAGGTTCCCGGAGACCGTGACCTGGATGTAGCCCTGGTTGTCAGGGGCCAGAGCCCGGGCTATGCGCTCTGCCTCGTGGGGGCTGGCGTATTCCAGGCGGAGGGTGGCGGTGACCGTCATATGAACTCCTCGTACACCTCCATCAGGCGGTCCGTGCACCGCTGCTGTGAATACTGGCCGGCGGTGCGGCGGGCGGCATCAGCCAGGTCCGGGTGTTGCAGGGCCCGTATCAGTTTGTCTGCCAGGTCGGCGGGGAGGCGGGGCTCGAAAAGGAAGCCGGTGCGGCCCTCCTCCACCAGCTCGGGGAGGGAGCGAGAGCGGGCGGCCACCACCGGGGTGCCGGCGGCCATGGCCTCCAGGGCCACGATGCCCTGCGTCTCGTAGGTGGAGGGAAAGGCAAACACGTCGGCTGCGGCATAGTAGTGGGGGAGGTCGTCCTCCTCCACGAACCCGGTGAACAGGACGTGTTCGGCCAGCCCCTGCCGTTGCGCCTTCTGCCGGAGCTCCTCCAGGTAGGGCCCGGTGCCCACCACCACAAACCGGGCGTGGGGAACAGAGGCCAGGACCAGGGGAGCGGCGGCCAGCAGGTGGTCCAGATTTTTCTCTCTTACCACCCGCCCCACGTGCAGAACCAGGGGCCGGTCGTTCAGGCCCAGCCTGCGGCGAGCCCACATCCCGTCGCCGGCGGCGAAGCGCTCCACATCAACGCCCGTGGGCACCACCCGGAGGGGAACGGAGATGAGCGGGGCCAGCTCCCCCCGGGCCGCCTGGCTGGGGACCACCACTGCCGTGCACTGTCCGAAAAACCATTTCAGGTAGGCCAGGAGGAGGCGGCGTGCCACCTGCTGCCCCAGGGGGGAGGCGGCCACCAGGTACACGGAGTCCTGGAGAAAGGTGTGATAGGTGAACAGGTAGGGGAGGTGCCGGCGGCGGGCGGCCAGGAGGCCGTGCAGCCCCGTGACTCCGGGGGAATGGGCGTGGACCAGGTCCGGCTGGATGGCCGCCAGGAGGCGGTGGGTGCGGGGGGAGAGCAGGCTGCGGAGGGGCGGCATGCGGTAGGCGGGGTAGGGGCGGAAGGGCCGGGCCCGGTAGTAAAAAATGTTTTGCCGGCGGTCGTCACGGGTGCGGTCTCCGGGCACAAACAAAAAAATCTGGTGCCCCCGTCTCTCCAGCTCCTCCTTGAAGGACAGCAGGGAGTTGACCACGCCGTCTCTGGTTGGAAGCCAGGTGTCGGAGAACCATGCAATCTTCATGGTATGCCTCGATGCCCCACAGGAGTTATCCGCCCCCGCCGTTAAGTAGTTTTCGTGAACTTTTTCTAAAAAGGTTCAATGGATGTACAGGCCGCCGTTGACGTTGATGGTCTCCCCGGTTATGTAGTCTGCCCAGGGCGATGCCAGAAAAAGGCAGGCGTAGGCCACGTCCTGCGGGGTGCCCAGCCGGCCCAGGGGGACCAGGGAGGCCCGCTCCCTTTTTTGCTCCTGCGTGTAGCCGCCTATCATGTCGGTGTCGATGGTGCCCGGAGCCACCACGTTGACCGTGATGCGGCGGGGGGCCAGCTCCCGGGCCAGACTCCGGGCCATGCCCAGCATGCCCGCCTTGGAGGCGGCATAGTCGGTGCCGTGGGATGAGCCCTTGAAGGCCAGCTGGGAGGAGATGAAGACGATCCGTCCCTGCTCGGGGACGTGGGGCAGGGCGTGGCGGGTGACGTGGTAGGCGCCGTCCAGGTTGACGCCCAGGATGCGGCGCCACTGCTCCCGCTCCAGCTCGTCAAAGGAGGCCCGCTGGTAGATGCCAGCGTTGTTGACCACGATGTGGATGCGTCCGGCAGCCTCCACGAAGTCCCCCACCATGGATTCCACCTCCTTCTCCTGGGAGACGTCGGCAGGCAGCAGCATACCCTCGCCCGTCCGTTGCACCTGGTGCAGGGTTTCCCGGGCTGCCTCCTGGCTGCGGTGGAAGTTGATGCCCACGTAGGCCCCGTGCTGGGCCAGGGTGACGGCAATGGCCCTGCCGATGCCCCGGGAGGCCCCGGTGACCAGGGCGGTTTTATTGCTCAGCAGGCTCATTGTGCAGGGTGCGGTGCAGCTTGACCACGCTTTCCACGGCGGCCTTGGCCCGCTCAATCCGCTCCTCGGCCTGCAGCCGGCTCATCCCCGGTCCGGTGATGCCCAGGCCCACCGGCTTGTCGTACTGCACGGCCAGGTCGGCGATTTTACGGGCCGCATGCTGAATAACGATGTCGTCGTGCTCGGTTTCCCCCTCGATGACCGCCCCCAGGGCCACCACCCCGTCGATGGCCATGCTCTGGAGCAGATGCTTGATGGCCAGGCCCATGTCAAAGACCCCGGGCACGGTGACCACCTTCGCCACGTCGGCACCCAGAAAGGCCGCATGCTCCTTGGCCCGCTCCAGCATCATCATGGTGATGTCGTAGTGGAACTCGGAGACCACGATGCCCAGGCGGATGGCTGGGCCGTCCTCTTTCTTTTTGTCGCGCATATCCGGTGAAACAGTCCGGCGTTTATTTATTTTTGCCAAACCGGAGGCCGCCGGCACAGACCGTGCACAGACCGGACCGTGCCTGATAGTGACGGGGGCAGACATGGCTACCGCAGTGCCCGCAGGTGTGCATCACCCCCGGGGCACCGCAGACCGCGCAGAGACCTGCCATCTCCATGTTCCTCAATGGTGGCGGGCGTTAAAACCGTTGCCCCGGCAAGATATTTAAAAGCCCGTGTGTTGCTATGTCATGCGCTTCGTGGTGCACGAGCACCAGGCCACCCACCACCACTTTGACTTCCGGCTGGAGATGGACGGGGTGGCCAAGAGCTGGGCCGTCCCCAAGAAAATACCCACCGGGCGGGGTGAAAAAAGGCTGGCCGTGCAGGTGGAGGACCACAGCATCGACTACATGTCCTTCGAGGGACACATCCCGGAGGGGCGATACGGGGCGGGGGAGGTCAGCATCTGGGACCAGGGCGACTACCAGATGGAGGAGCGCAGCCCCCGGGGCATGAAGTTTGTCCTGCGGGGCCAGCGGCTCGACGGCCGGTACGTGCTGATTCCCTTTCCCAAGGCCGGGGACAACGCCTGGCTGATGATAAAGGAATAGCCCTCTACAGAGACCAACAACTGTTATATAGCCCGGGTGGTACTGGTTCCCATTATGTCTTTCACGGTGGCTGAAATCATGGACGGGGCAACCTTCCGGGTGGCGGAGTTCTGGCAGTGGGAGGGAGAAAACGGCAACCTGGTGCGAATCCGGGGCCAGGAAACGCCGGGGGAGGGCCAGCCCGGCTTTGGAGAGGTCAAGCTCCGGCTCATGCAGCGGCTGTTCGGCGAGAGAGTTACCCTGGAAAACCCCCGGCGCATCGACCCCGACGGAGCCCTGGTCTGCGATGTGTACCATCAGGGAGCCAGGGTGGCAGAATGCCCGGATGAATGCTCACCGCAGGATTCTTCCTGAGGCGTGGGGTGGGGGGAGGTGGGGGTGGGTCACCGGGGACTGGGAGGGGCCGGGCCTGGGGCGTTTTTTGTCGTGCTCGGCGTGTACCGACTGTATGAGGCTCAAGAAGGCGTCTACGTCGGCCTTCTGCCATCCCTTGTTTTCCATCTCCCGCCGCAGGTCCCTGGAAAAGAGAAGGTCGGAGAACAGGCTCTCTCGCTCCAGTTTGCGCAGCTCGTAGGTCTTGTCCATGAACCCTTTAAGGTACCAGGCCTCCGGGGAGTAGGATTTGCCCGAGTTTCCGATGTTCAGCAGGTCCCGGGCCTGGAGGCCCCTCTGCTTCTGGTAAAAATAAAAGCCCAGGGATATCAGGGTCCAGTACAGCTCCCGGTGGAGATCCCGGTTCCTGCTGCCGATGACCTTTTTTATTTCCTTGGTCAGGGCCAGCACCGAGTAATGACCCAGCCGGAAGGGAACGGAGAGCCGCTCCATGAAGGTCTGGGAGAGGGCCACGATGGTCTCCAGTATCTGCTCCGACAGCCGGTAGTAGCTGCTGAGCGAGCAGTGGGAGTACAGCTTGCACAGGTTGAAGATGATGTTTTTCAGCTCCTGCTCCCGCAGCTCGGTGGCCGCGCTCACCCCGATGGCGTGGAACTCGGATATGATGGTCTCTATCTTGAAGTGCCTGATTTCCTTGACTGCGTCCAGGGCTTCCTCCAGCAGGCTCTCGGTGCCCGCCGTGTATTTCAGCTTACGTCCCACCGATTTCAGGAAGGGAATGACCGCAAAAATGCAAAATGCAGTGAGTGCAATGATCTCGTTGAGCCGGGTGAGGCTGCCCGTCGCCAGCACCATAAACGGGGTCAGTATTCCCGTCGAATAGACGAACATGTACAGAATGGTCTCCGAGGAAAAAAAGATGTCCAGGGCGGTTATTTTTTTGGTTATCTGGGTCATAACCAGAATGATAGTGAATATCAGCCCGAAGATGGCGGCCAGCGACTGGGATATGGTGCTCAGCACGTACCGGGCGTTGTCCGCCTCCACGTTTCTCACCGACACCTCCATGATGGCCCACACCGCCACCGACATGAGCAGGGCCAGAAACCACCCCCGATGCAGCTTGACCTTGTTCTGCAGCCAGGCGGCGCGTTTGGCCAGCCGGAGTTTCAGGGCCCGCAGTGCGGGGTGCCGGTGCATAAACCGGAAGAGCATGCCGCCCATCCCCTCATGCCGGGCGATAGCCCTGACTCGGTGCATAACAATCATAGCGCAAAACCAGATAAGGACCGCCTACTATAAAAAACAGTGATAAATTTTTTGAGCGACGGCGGCCGACGATGCGGAGCGGCCTATTCCACCGGTCCGGCGTCCTCAAATCCCTGGCGCTGGCCGGTCCCCGCCTGGCGGGTCAGCCGCTCCGGGTGAAAGAGCAGGTTTATGGCGTTTTCTGCGTGCTCCCGGGTGCGGCGCTCCGCCAGCCATTTCAGCTCCCTGTCGTCCCGGGCCTCGTCTAGATGCACGAAGACCTCGATGACGTGGACGCCGGTCAGGGCCTGGACCATGATCAGCCCCTGGGACGCCTGGTGGGCGCACTGTTTGTCTATGTCGGCGGCGCCGGGCATCCCCAGGGCCATCACCAGGTGGCAGCCGCCGTCGATGAGCCGTCGGGCGGCGCAGGGCAAATCCTTTATGCCGGGGACGGTGAGCCGCTCGATTTTGATGGAGGCCTCTCTGTTTTTCAGCTCGTCGATGGCCAGCGCCCCCATGTCCACCCGGGCGAAGGTGGTATCAGCGATGCCAATGCGCTTCATTCGTCACCTACATACAGTTCGTTGTTTTGTAGTTTTTCCTCGATTTTGCGGATGATGCGCCGGGTGCCGTGCAGGTCGTGCTCCGTGTAGGGAGAGCAGTGTACCACCCGGGCGGTGATTCCCCTCTCCCGCAGCCGTTTCTCCAGGTCCTCTGCCCTCTGGTCGTAGCCCAGGGCGATGATGTCCGGCTTCAGCTCCTCCACGATGGCCAGCGGGTCCCCGGTGTGGCCCACCACCGCCCTGTCCACGGGCTTCAGGGCCTCTACCAGCTCCCGCCTCATCTCCTGGGGGGTGATGGGAACGTGTTTGCGCCGCCGCACCGTCTCGTCCGTGGCCACCACCACCACCAGCTCGTCGCCCATGGCCTTGGCCTCCCGTAGATAGTGCACGTGGCCCATGTGCAGCAGGTCGAACACGCCGGTAGCCATTACTCTGACCATTTTTTCCAGGCCTCCACAATTTCCGCTCCCTCCAGAAAAACCAGGTGGTGCCGACGGGCGTAGTCCCGGGCATCCTCCTTGGGCAGGCTCCGGCCCACGTCCATCATTTCGCAGCCGGCCATAACCGGGGTGATGCCGGCCATGACCCCCAGGGCCACGGAGAGCTCGGTGTGCCCCTGCCGGGTGGCCAGCAGGTGGTCCGAGGCCAGACAGAGGGGCACGTGACCCGGCGACCGGAAACGCTGGCCCAAAAGTTTCCGGGCCTCTTCCCCCGTTGCATCTTCCACCTCTGCCATCAGGAGGGCAAACTCCCGCATGGTGAGCGCCCGGTCTTGGTCCGTTACGCCGGTGAAGGTGTCCCGGTGATTGATGGTGATGGAGAAGGAGGATTTGGTGTCATAGGGAATGTCGTCGGGGGTGAGCTCGGCCAGCACCGGCCATTGAGCGGCGCCCTGGGCCAGTACGTCTGTCAGGAAGGGCAGACCCAGACGATGGCCGATGGAGTGGTGAACCATCAAAAAGATGAGACCGCCGCCGTCCCGCCGCATCCGCATCACGTGCTCGGGCTGGACGAATTGGGCACCGATGACAAAATCGGTTTCCTCCTCCCGCCCGTCCGCGTCATACACTAAAACAAATCGACCCTGTCGCAGTGATTCCAATGCCCGTTCAAGTTTCGGGGGGGAGTACATTGTCCTCCCGCTTTTGTTCCTTCATCTTGGCGATGTACCCGGCGATGCGGTTGCGCATCACCTTGCTCTCCAGGTCGGTATGCTGGTCAATAACTTCTTTGTTGGCTTCGAAGTCCTGGGAAAAGGAGTCCGGCATCTCGGCTACCAGTCGCTTCGCCAGGCGTTTTATGTAGTTCGGTCGCACGTTACCCACGGAATCACCACACCGAGTATGCACTCATCCTTTAAAAAGGTTATAGCCTCCCCAAGGTTTAAGAGCGCTCCCCGGTTCATCCTGTATGACCTCCCGGCGCGCCCTGGTTGTCTTCCTGGCCGTAATCCTCATAGGCATCCCCCTTCTGTCGCTGCAGGAGGGAGGAGCCCATGGTTCCTGGTATGCAAAGCCTGATTCCTATGCGCAGCTGGTGGAGTGGTATCGCTCCCTGGAGGAGCGCTATCCCCAGGTCTTGGAGGTGTTCAAGGCCAACGAGCTCTACCATACGGGCCAGGTGGCCGGGGGCTACGACATGTGGTACGTGCGCATCACCAACGAGAGCACCGGCCTGCACAAGCCGGAGGTTCTGTTCCTGGGCAGCCCCCACGGAGATGAGACGGTGGGCACCGTGGGCATGTACTGGTTCACCGACTGGCTGCTCCGCCAGGCCTGCGACAGCGGCGACCGCCATCTGCAGTGGCTTCTCGACCACCGGGAAGTCTATTTCGCGGTCAGCCAGAACCCCTATGGTTTCGACCGGGTGCAGCGGGGGGACAGCCACGGCTGGGATCTCAACCGGGAGGCCGACTATGATGGCCCCGCCCGCAGCGGGCCCCCGGAGGTATGGGGGAGCGTCCCCGGGCAAACACTCAGAGAGTTCGTCAATCATCATCAGGTACGGGTGGGAGCCGATTTCCACGGGGGAGCCCGCATGCTTCTCTACCCCTGGTCCTCCACCCACCGGGACGTGGAGGGGGTCAGCCCCCAGACCGGCGCCGCCTATTCCTATGCCCCGCCCGATTTTTATTTCTACGATGCCGCCTCCCTGCGCCTGGGGGCCTACATGGGTCGGTACGGCGGCCCGCTCAACCAGGGCAACATAGGGCCTATTCCGGTGACCGTGGGATATGAGGCCCCGGGAAGCATCGCTCCCTGGGCGTACGGAGCCAACGTCGCCCGCTGCCCCGCGGAGGCTCCCTTCGTCAAAAACGAGTTGTTCGGTCCCTATCCGGGAGCGGGCATCATGTGGCTGTCCCCGGAGATGTCCACGGTGAAGAACCCCCCGGAGTGGCGCTTCGGCTCGGATGTTGTCCCCGGCTACGGCATGGAGGTGCGCCGCTTTTTGCTCCACCAGATTGACCTGGCCCAGCCCTACCTGCGGTGGGTGGGACAGCCGGAGTGGAGCGCCGACGGCCTCACCGTCTCCTGGCAGGTGAACGGTAGCCTGGTGGTGGACGGTACCGTGCTGCAGTGGAGCACCCGACCGGACGTGGTGGACAATCCCATGAGCGTAGGTATTCTACACGATGAGTATGCCGGTCAGTATCTGGGTGGGACAGGATGGGACAGTGCCTGGAACGGCCGTACCAGAGGAGTGATATGGAGCGACACTCTTGCTATTCCCCCTAATATCACCGACCTCTATCTGGTGGCCAGGGCCCGGGTGGACCAGGTGTACGCCCAGGTGCTGGCCCCTCACGAATACGGCTCCCGTTCCTACCTCCGTCTGGTTGAGGAGCGGACCAATGCCTCCTTTTATGAGGAAATCGAGGGAACCGACGGCCCGGAGGTGATAGGGGGCCAGACCTGGTGGTACTCGCCGGTCATGCACGTCGTCCTGGGCGGTCTCACCCGCCCCCGGATGGGCATGCTGTATGTCAACGACCGGGAGGTTCTGCCCCTGCCTGGAGAAAAAACGGTCATCATGGGTCCCATCACCCTGGAGGCCCATGCCCCCGACGGCCAGACGGTGTCCTTCTACGTGGACGGAGAGCTTATGGGCACCGACAGCAGCCCTCCCTATGCCTGGACATGGAATCAGCCGGCGGTGGGACGGCACACCGTCACCGTGTCCACCAAAACCCTGGAGGACAGCCGCCAGGTGTGGATTTTCAACCTCGGGCTATAGGGAATCCAGGGCCTGCCGGAGGTCGGCCAGCAGGTCCTCCACGTCCTCCACCCCCACCGAGAGGCGCACCGTTCCGGGGCCGATGCCGATGGCCTTTCTCTCCTCCGGACTGAGGTAGCTGTGAGAGGTGTTGAAGGGCATGCTGACCAGGGTTTCCACTCCGCCCAGGCTGGTTGCCTCCGTGGCCACCCGCAGGTGGCGCATAAAGGCCAGGCCGTCCCGGTCCGTGCCGTCTATGCGGAAGGTCACCATGCCTCCGTATCCCTGCAGCACGTGCCCGGCCAGTTGGTGCTGGGGATGCGATTCCAGGCCCGGGTACCATACCTCCGCCACCCGGTGGTGTTGCTCCAGGAAGCGGGCCACGACCAGGGCGTTTTCGTTGTGTCGCTGCATACGCAGGTGCAGGGTTTTCAGGCTGCGCAGCAGCAGCCATGCCTGGAAGGGGTCCATGCAGCCCCCGTGGCGGGTCATGCGCTGCCATATCTCCCGGCAGGCATCCCGGGTGCCCGCTGCCACCCCGGCGATGAGGTCGGAATGGCCCCCCAGGTACTTGGAGGCGGAGTGCACCACCAGGTCTGCCCCCAGGGAGAGAGGATTCTGGTTGACGGGGCTGACAAAGGTGGCATCCACGACCAGGGGGACCCCCTGTCGACGGGCCACATCGGCCACCGCCGGGACATCCAGCACCCGCAGCAGGGGATTGGTCAGGGACTCAAAGAACAGCAGCCTGGTCTGGGGGGTTATGGCCGAGGCGATGTCCCGGGGAGAGGTGCAGTCGGCGTATCGCACCCGGACGTCCAGCCTGGTCAGCTCTTTTTCGATGAAGGAATAGGTTCCGCCGTACAGCTCCCGGGTGGTCACCAGCTCGTCGCCCGGTTTGAGATGGGACAGCATCACTGCGGCGATGGCTGCCATCCCCGAGGAAAAAGCCACTGCCTCCTCTCCGCCCTCCAGCCGGGCCATTTTCTGCTCGAAGACCCCCACGGTGGGATTGCCCCACCGGGTGTAGACGGATGCCTCCCGCCCCCGCCCCTCGGCGATGGCCCGGTAGGCCTCCTCGCTCAGGCGAAAGGTGGAGGAGAGGTGCAGCGGCTGGTTGACCGCCCCGGTCTGCCGGTCGGCGTCCCCCGCCACGCAGATGGTTCCCTTGCCCGTCATGCTCGCATATCCGGGCGGGCTTTATGTCCTTTGCGGGGGAACGTTTTAAACCGTGGTTCCGTTCACCTTGTCATGATTCTGTCCGACGGGGACATCCGGCAGTCCATCCGGCGGGGAGAGCTGGCCATTGAGCCCTTTACCCCCCGCCATCTGACGCCCAACGGATACGATTTGTCGGTGGCCGAGGTTATGGTGGACGGGGAGGTGAGCGACAGCGCCGTCATACCCCCCCTCACCTGGTTCGCCGTGTCCACCCGGGAGTACCTGCGTCTGCCCCGGCATGCAGCCCAGCTATGGATTCGCTCCTCCTATGCCCGCCGGGGGGTCATGGCCTCCTTCGGAAAGGTGGACATCGGCTTCGAGGGAACTCTCACCCTGTCCGGGTTTACCACCCGGGAGGAGGTCACACTGGGGGCCGGCGACCGGTTCTGCCAGGTGGTGTTCGAGGAGGTATGCAGCCCCCCCCGCCAGCCGTACGAGGGAAAGTATAAGGGGCAGCGCCAGATAACGTTGGGATAGCATGGATGACAAGGTACGCCGGTTTCTGAATCCGGCCGAAGCCTGCTGCCCGGAGTGTACCGACGAGCTCCGGGAGGCCATGGTCTGCGGACGATGCGGGAAGAATCTGTACGGCTACCCCGGCCCGGTCTACGAGTGTCCCCTGTGTGAGGCGTTTTACTGCAGGGAATGCTGGGGAAAAACGGGGGAGGGAGAGCGCTTCACCGGCAAAATCACCACCTGGTTCAGCCGACGCAACTATGGGTTCATTCGCTCCCGCCGGTTCAGCGATGACATCTTCGTTCACGCTGACGACCTGGACTTTGATCCCCTGGAGGGAAAAAAGGTCTCTTTTGAGGTAGAGGAAACCAGCAAGGGGCTGCGGGCCCGGCGAATTCGCCAGCAGTAGCAGAGTTATTCTTTTTGCTTGGCCACCATGAGCAGAATGTTGAGCAGGTAGTCCCAGAACTTCTGCACGGAGGAGACGTAGACCACCTCGTCCGGGCTGTGGGGGTGCTCAATCTGCGGTCCGATGGATATCATGTCTGCGTCCACCACCTGCCCGATGACCCCCGGCTCCAGCCCGGCATGGATGGCCTTGATTTCGGGGTCCTCACCGTGAATGTCGCGGTAGGCTCGCTTGGCGACGTCCAGCAGCCCGGAGCCCATGTCCGGCTTCCACCCCGGATAGCGGCCCCCTTCCTCGATGGTGGCCCCTGCCAGTTCCCCTATGGCCCGGATGCGCTGCATCACGCCCTCCAGAGCCGAATCGATGGAACTGCGGGTGCTCATCTCTACCGTGAGCTCCTCCCCCAGACGCACCGTGGCCAGATTGGTGGAGGTCTCCACCAGCCCCTTCACCTGCTGGTCCATGGCTATGACCCCGTGGGGAAGTCCCATGAGCAGGCGTACCACCCTCTGGTGGCTGTCCTGGCTGAGCATTTTGTCCACCTGGCAGTCATCGACCTCCACCACCACGTCGCCGTCGGTCTCCGCGTACTCGTCCCTGAAAAGGGCCTGGAACTCCTCTGCCGTCTTCCGTGCCTGCCGGGGGTCGGCGGCAGCCACCCGGGCTACGGATTCCCGAGGTATGGCATTGAACTTGTTGCCGGCTTCCAGGGAGCACAGGCGGGCATCCAGGTTGTACAGCAGCCGGGACATGAGGCGGATGGAGTTGGCCCGGCCCTCGTGGATGTCGGTGCCGGAATGGCCGCCCTTCAGCCCTCGAATGGTGATTTCCAGGCCCTGGTGCCCAGCCTTCTCGAAGGACACGGGGAGGTGCAGGGTGCTGTTGCCCCCGCCGGCACAGCCGATGTACACCGAGCCGTATTCCTCGCTGTCCACATTTATCAGCAGGGTTCCCTTCACGGTTCCCTCCTTGAGGCCGAAGGCACCGGTCATCCCTGTTTCCTCGTCCACGGTGAACAGAAACTCCAGCCGGCCGTGCTCCAGCCCCTCTGCCTCCATCAGGGCCAGAGCCACCGCCACCCCGATGCCATTGTCCGCGCCCAGGGTGGTACCCCGGGCCTTCACCTGGTCCCCGTCCACGTACACGTCGATGGGGTCGGTGGAGAAGTCGTGCTCCACGTCGCGATTTTTTTCGCATACCATGTCCAGGTGGGACTGGATGGTGACCGTGGGGGCATTGCGGTAGGCGCCGTCGGTGGCCGGCTTGCGCACCACCACGTTGCCCACCTCGTCCCGTACCACCTCCAGGTCCAGCTTCTCGGCCACCTCCGCCACATAGTCGGCGGCCTGCTCCTCGTGCTTGGAGCAGCGGGGAATGTGACATAGTTTGTCAAAATGTTTCCATACCAGCTCGGGCTCCAGGTCCAGCTTCATGCTAATCAAGAGAGTATCGAGGTTGGCATTTAAAGATTTATCCCCGCCAGTTATCAGTTATCCCCGCAGGACGTCGATAATGTTCAGGCGGCTGGTCTGGGTGAAATCCCAGTTGTAAAAGTACTGGCGCCCGGGGTCGGAGGAGGGAGGGCCCACCACCCCGCCCCCCACCGGCAGGCTGCCCAGGTAGAAGGAGGAGAGGCAGTCGGCCACCAGCCACACCCCCAGGTCGTCCTCCAGCACCGCCACGTGGTACTCGGTGCCGTAGTAGGCGTGCAGGTCCTCCACCACCTGCCGGGCCCGGGCCTCCTGCCCGATGTACACGGCGGCAAAGGCATGGCCAGGCCTTGGAGGGTTGTCGGTTATGTAGATGCGGGCCGTTCCCCCGATGCTGGCCGCCAGGGCGGCGTACAGCAGGGCGTAGTCCTCGCAATCCCCGCACCCCCGCCGCAGGGTCTCAGTGGGGGAGGTCCACACGTCCTGATCCTCCGGGTCCGGGCAGTACTCCAGGTTTTCCTGCAGGTAGTCAAAGATGGCGCAGGTCTTGAAAATGTTGTAGCCGGTGCCAAAGGGGGCCGTGACGGGGCCCACGGCGTTCAGTATGGCGGGGACGTGTGGCTTCACCAGGTCGTTGATGCGGTCGTAGTGGTGGTAGTAGTTCCTGGACACCGAATAGGAGCTGCTGCTGTTGTAGGGCTGCACTCGTATGGCGGAGAAATTGGTGAACTCCTTGCTGGTGTAGACATCGGCACCGTTGTCGTGCCATCGGCTCTCCGGATAGGGGAGAATGCTGCCCGCATTGTTGGCCATGGTGGAGACGGAGAGGCGGTAGTTTGCGTATGAGCCGGGCTGGCCGGGGGCGGCAAAGGCAAAATAGGCGGTACGACTCTGACCGGAGGGAACGTACAGGCCCCGGTCGTCCTCCCGCCAGGTCGATGTGGCGGTGCCCAGCTCCAGGCCGTAGTTGTACACGAAGAGGTCGTTGACCCCCGTGTTCTCCAGCTCGATACGGATTACTCCTCCGTAGTTCACGTACACCGGGCTGAGGGTGACGGACAGGCGGTAGGGATGGCTGGGGGTGATGCCCAGGGTGTCATCGGGCTTGTTCTGCAGGGGAAAACTGTAGACATGGGTGCCGGGAACGGTCAGGTCGCTCTGGGAAAAACCCTCCCGGGTGGTGCTGCCGAAGGGCCAGGAAATGCACCCGGACAGCAGGACCATGGCCGCGATGACCAGCGGAGCCAGACGCATGGCTAGGAAAAAGCCACTCATAAAAATAGTTTTCCGAGGGCCAGAGGAGCGTTGCGTTAATATAATGCCGCCTTATTCTGTACCGTGCTGCGAGGGTAGCCAAGCCAGGTCAAAGGCGACAGACTCAAGATCTGTTCCAGCAGTGGTTCGCCGGTTCAAATCCGGCCCCTCGCACCTATGCTATTTTTACCCGGTAGGGGCGCCATTTTCCTGAGGAGTAGTAGTCCATCACCCGTACGTCTTCCACTCCCTCCACCGGCCCCTCCACCTCCGCCACCAGCACTCCGCCCTGGCCTTTGTTCCGGTACCGCCGGGAGGAGAAAATGGTCAGGCACCGTCCGCCGAAAATGGCGGCTCCCAGGGTGGAGTAGTCGTGGCCTTTGATGAAAAGCCGGGCGTCGATGCCCTCCAGAAAGCCGTCCAGCGTCTCCCGGCCATACCTCTGGCCCGCCCCCCGGAAGGTGGGAGAGATGACGGGGTCGCTCCACGTTATGGCCTCCACCACTGAGGGCTTATTTTTGTCTACCCGGCGGAGGGCCTCCCGGTTATGACCGGGGAGGATGCCCCCGTGGGCCGCATAGACGTGGTGGGCCAGCACCATGAGCGGCATACGCTCAAACACCCTCACGTATGCATCGTACAGCCCGGGGTAGAAACGGGCCACCTCCCCCCGAAAGTCATAGGGTGAAAAAGGCAGCAGGTGGTGTGCCTCGTGGTTTCCCTTCAGCAGGATGACCCGGCGGGGGTGCGCCTGCTTGAGGAACAGCAGGTAATTGAGGTTGACCAGCGAGGAAACCTCGTCAGGCGGAGCCCGGTCCACGTAGTCCCCCAGGAACACCAGGTGGTCGTATCCTTGTGCAAAAAAACGCTTTACCACGGCCCGGGTCACCGTGGTGTCGCCGTGGGTGTCGCCGGCCAGCAGGAGGCTGCCCCCGAGCTCAACTAGGGCGGGCTCGGAATCCATGTTTTCGGCCACTGCCTCCAGGCACCGGGCTACCCTCTCCCGGGGCTGCCGTGCCGTCTCCTCCGGGTCGTCCGGCCACCTGGCCATGTCCTCAATGACGGGGGTCGTTTAATAAGGTTGCGGCGCTGCCCCCTAGTCCCGCCATCCGGTCGCCGCGTACACCACGCCCCCGATGAGGTTGCCGATGAGCTTGACCAGCTGGTCGGAAAAGCCCAGGGCGAAGGCCGGTCCGCTGCCCACGCCGATGGCGGAGAAGAGCGTCACGTAGGTTCCCTCCCGCACCCCGAATCCCTGGATGGATACCGGCAGGAACACCAGAATTTCGGCCACCGGAATGAAGATAAAAAAATAGTAGAGGGGGATGTCCAGCCCCAGGGCTAGGGACAGAACGTAGTTGTTGACCACCAGCAACACGTGGTACACCAGGGAGATGGCCATGACGGGGAGCAGCCGCCGTCTGCTGTGCCCATAGGTGCGCAGAGACACATAGACCTCCTCCACAAACAGGGCGAGACGACCCAGTTTCTGGGCCAGAGAGGTATGCAGCAGCCGACCCACGACGTCGGTGCCGAACACCACCAGGACCAGGGCCAGCGGCAACAGGAGGATGACGGCGGACAGGAGGAGCGCCGTTCGGGAAAGAAGCGACCAGCCGCCCGCCAGGGACAGGATGCCGATGGCCAGCACGGCCAACAGTCCGGTGAGGCGGTCCATGATAACCGAGGAAAAGGCATCCTCTCTGCGGGGCAGGCGGCGGGACAGGCCGTAGGCCTTCACCGCATCTCCTCCCACCGTGGTGGGAAAAAAGGCGTTGAAAAAAGTTCCTATGTAGTAGTACTTCCAGGCAGCGAGAAACGGGACCCCTGCTCCCTTCATGTCCAGCAGCAGGTGCCACTTTTTGGCGCTGACCATCACCCCTGCGTTTTCGATGAGCACAGCCAGCAGGAACAGGGGCAGGGAGAGGGCGGCCAGGTGGGACACAATCTTGCCCGCGCCGGTGACATGGATGATGAGAGCCATGAGAACGATGCTGACCAGGGCGTTGAGCAGGTAGCGGAGTTTTTTCGACATGAGAGCATGGGTAATCGGACTGCGGTAAAAAAACATTCTGACCCCCTCATTGACAAGTACTTATACTGCTTGCCTTTTTCACACCAGACGTATCCATGTCATCTAGCCGTCGGAATATGCTGGTGCTGCTGCTCGTGGCCTGCCTGGCGCTGGGAGGACTGACCGCCGCTGACCGCCTGTACGTGGATCGGGCGGTGAACACCGACCCCGCCACCGACCACACCGACAACCAGCTGTATGTCCAGCGGGCGCAGACCATCCTGGATGGTGAGCTCCTGTACCGGGACGTGGAGACCCAGACCCCGCCGCTCATCAACTACCTGCTGGTACCCCCGGTGGCACTGGGAGGCTCGCCCCTGGCCTTCGAAATATATTTTTCCTTCTTCATCGCCCTCACCGTTCTGGCCCTGTTTGCCGTCCTCTCTCGCCTGGATGAAAAGAAGGCGCTGTGGGTGGCACTGGCCTTTCTGTTTGTTCCCACCACGCTGGTGACCCCCACCCTGGCCCGCCAGGACGAATCCATAGTGGTGTTCTTCTTTCTGCTCCCCCTGCTTCTCATGTACGTATCCCGGAGCCGGCACCTGTATGCCCTGTTTGCCGCCCTGGGAATCTGGCTGAAGATGCACTCCGTGTTTCTCGTTCCCCCCCTGCTTCTGAAATCCAACCGACGCCAGGCGCTGCAGGAGATGGGAGTGATGGCCGGGGTCTCCCTGGCGGTGACCCTGCCCTTTTTCCTGCTGGCCCTCGACCAGTTCGTGTGGCACCTGCGGTTTTATCTGCTGGGGGAGGGAGACGAGGCGCTGCAGGGCATCAGCCTGTGGCGGATACTGGAATCCCAGGGCTACGCCGTGCCCTCCCTGCTGCTCATCGGGGTCATGGGAACAGCCCTTCTGGTCATCTATTACCACTCCTACCGACACCGCCTGGGCATATGGAAGACGGTGGCTCTCACCCTCCTGGCCTATTTTGTTCTCTACCCCAAAATCCATTACGAGTATTTCCTCATCCTGTTTGCGGTGCTCATACCCCTGCTCATAGAATCCAAAAAAATGATGGGGATGACCTACGGCATGGCGGCGCTGAGCGGAATCACCCTGCTCATCGAGCAGCGATACCTGGACTGGGGGACGGCCAGCGCCCACGACGCGGTGATGGTGGCCCTGGCCGGACTGTGCATGGCGGCCCTGGACGTGCTCCTGGTGCTGACCTTCCGGCACCTGCTCACCACCCGGACCTGGCTGGACGGCAAACCGCTTTTTTAATATACCGGGTGCCCATTCGGATGTAAAGGGCCCATAGCTTAGCCTGGTTGGAGCGCCCGGCTGATAACCGGGAGGTCGAGAGTTCAAATCTCTCTGGGCCCATTTTGATTTCTTTTTGGCGCTTTATTCATTGGAGCAGAAAGACCAGTAAAGGGGATGGGCTGTGACGTGCAACAGGTTTTCCGTCACGTGTATCTATTGTTGGATGATACAAAAAGAAATGAAAAAAGGGAAAGAGGGGGGGTGGGGCCTACAGCCCCAGGACCAATGGGCCCAGCACCAGGCCGCTGGCGGTCTTGGTGGCTCCGCTGGCGGTGACGGTTATGGTGGTGGGGCCGATGCCGAACACCAGGCCGGTGCCGATGGTGGTCTCTCCCCCGGCGGGCAGGCTGTCGATGGTTCCGCTTGCTTCCTTGCCCACGAACACCGGGCCGCTCAGCGAAATGGTCCAGTCAATGGCGCTGGCGTCCTCGGTGCCGGTGTTGGTGACGGTGGCGCTGACCCCGAATCCGCCGGAGATGGTGTCCACGTTGATTACCGCGGTGGGCAGCGGGGCGTAGTAGATGTCCTTGGCCCCGTTGCGGTTGTCGGTCCACACGATGCCCCCGGCTCCGATGTCCACGGTGCGCTCCTCAGCGACGACGGTTCCGTCCTCGGTGTTGATCTGCTCGGGCTCGCCCCAGGTGGCGCCGCCGTCCTCGGACTTCACCAGGTACAGGTTTCCATCGCTGACGTAGGCTACGAACACGTTGTTGCCGCTGACAAACACGGCGGGATTGGTTTCATCGGCGGGATGGTTGTCGGCCACCACGCTGGTCTCCCAGGTGTACTGGCTCCCCTCGCCGGGAATGGTGCTGGTGTAGGCGCACTTGATGTCCCAGTCGCCGTAGGAGTTGTCGGTATCTGCATAGACGATGGCCACGTTGTTGCCAGAAGCACCTACGTCGGGGTCGGCCACCTGCACGTTGGTCATCTCGGCTGCGTCCACCAGGAACCCCTGCCAGGGCCAGACCTCGATGTCGGCGTATTTGTCCATGCCGCCGGGGCCGCCACCGGCAGTGTTCAGTTGATCCATGTCGGTGACCGTCGCCTTGAATGCTATCTTGGCGTCGTCTCCCTCACCGGTCTGCATCACCATGTACATGTGCTGGCCGCCGCCGTTGACACATTCAATGTTGGATGCCGGGGTGGTGGGGGTGACGGAGCCGCCGTCATAGTAGAAGCCTCCCATCCCGTCAGGGGGATGAGCAAAATCCGGGTAGCCCCAGTAGCCGAGGCCGGGGCAGCGGTACAGGTCGTAGTCGGGCTCGTCGCAGATGTAGGGGGTGACCATGTATTCGGCCACGTTCATCACGGAGACGCCGTAGTGGTCGGTGGCTCCCACGCCGGAAGTGCCTACACCCTGGATTTCCTGTGCGCCGGCAATGTCGCCGGGAATCCAGTACAGTTCGAGATTGTACTGGTCGCCGATGGGGTCAACGACCGAATAGGCAAACTGGTCCAGCTGGCTGTTGTACGAGATGTCCGGTCGGCTGAGAAGCCCGGAGCCGTCGAAATCGGCAGAGTCAAACTCGAAGCCCAGGGTCCAGGACTGGCCGTTGGCGGAATAGACCATGGGAATGGTGCGGCTGAACATGCCGATCTGTTTTTCGTAGACCACCACAATGGCCCCGCCAGGCTTTATCGCCACTTTGGGGTGCATATCGTCACCGTCGGGGTTATCCACGGAAATGAGAATGTTGTCCTGCCCGCCCAGGGCTTGGGGGGTCAGGGGCGTATGCACCGCCTTCACCGTATGGGCTTTCCATGTCTGGTCACTGGTTTCGGAAACACCGAGCGCTGACAGGGCGCTGATGCACAGCACCGCAGTTATTGCCAACGCTCCTAAAACTACCCTTTTGCTCTTGGTTGCGTTTTTCATGGTTTTCATGCCTCCGGCCTTCGAAACGGCTAATAATTTATATAATTATTGGGAGGAATGATGGCACGGTTGCTTTGCAGTAAAAAAGGAAAAGGGAGGGAAGAGGGGGTGTGTGATGGGTGTGGTGGCGGACGTGTGGCAGGCGGTTTACAGTCCCAGTACCAGGGGCCCCAGGACGAAGCCGCTGGCGGTCTTGGTGGCTCCGCCGGCGGTGACGGTTATGGTGGTGGGGCCGATGCCGAACACCAGGCCGGTGCCGATGGTGGTCTCTCCCCCGGCGGGCAGGCTGTCGATGGTTCCGCTTGCTTCCTTGCCCACGAACACCGGGCCGCTCAGCGAAATGGTCCAGTCAATGGCGCTGGCGTCCTCGGTGCCGGTGTTGGTGACGGTGGCGCTGACCCCGAATCCGCCGGAGATGGTGCCCACGTTGATGATGGCGCTGGGCAGCGGGGCGTAGTAGATGTCCTTGTCGCCGTTGCGGTTGTCGGTCCACACGATGCCGCCCTGAGCTATGTCTATGGCATTTTCCTCCTCCACCACGGTTCCATCCTGGCCGTTGACCTGGTCGGGCTCGCCCCAGGTGGCGCCGCCGTCCTCGGACTTGGTTACATAGAGATTGCCGTTTTTGGCGTAGGCCACAAACACCGTGCTGCCGCTCATGTAGACATCGGGATAGGTTTCATCGGCCGGGTGGTCCTCCGCTATGACGCTGGTTTCCCAGTTCTGTCCGCGGTCCGTGCTGTACTGGCAGACGATGTCCCAGTCGCCGTATATGTTGTCGGTGCTCATGTAGACCACGATCACCCGGTCTCCCGATGCCGCCACGCAGGGATGCGCCGCATCGTAGAGATCGCCGCCGTCCAGGAAGTAGGACTCTTCCGCATACTCTATGTCAGACTCCTCTATGGGAACACACCGCTTGTACAGAACCTGTGACGCCTCGGCAATGTCAGACTGGCACACCACGTAGAAGAAATCTTCTTCTGTCCAGGCCGGGTCTGAGTCGTGAACGGCTGCCGTATGGATATCTCGGGCTGGCATGTAGGGTCCCTCGGGACCGGTTCCGGAATCCCAATTATACACGACGCTGCCCAGGTCTTCACCAGCCGACATCCACCATAACTCCAGGCCCTGGTTCATGCCCTGGTCGTCGTTAATCATGGCCACCACCGGGCCCGGGGCGTATTCATAATAAAACATTCGGTACCACATGTCGTTTTCGAAGTTCAGGCAGGTGGCGCCCGGCCTGCTGCCCTCCGTCCAGCCGTAGGCCTCGTAGCTTCCCGGGTCGGTTATGTCGGTGATGAGGATAAAGGTTCCTGCTTCGGTGTCTGCGTCCAGTGATTCAAGCCACAGGCCGTCCCACTGCGGTCCCTCGTATCTGGTTCCTTCGAAATAGGCGATGTCCGCATAGTACTGGTATCCCTCGAACTCAAAGATGCTGGGATTCCAGGAGCTGCCGTCGTCGGTGGAATAGCTCATACCGATGTCGGACTCCAGAGCCGAAACGTGGTGCGACCACACCACGACGGTGTTTCCGTCCCCGTCCCTGGTGAGAGCCGGCAGATGGTCCTCTTCGGGGCTGTTGACGGATATAAGGGTCTCCCCGGTGTTTCCGGCGGTGACCGGACCCAGCGGTCGGATGCTCATCTCCTTGGGCTTGGCTCCCTCCAGGGTCAGGGGGTACGACGGGCTGTCGCTTTCCTGTACGGCCACAATGGACGGAGCGGCCACCATCATCAGCATCACGGCTATCGCTAAAACTATCGGTTTGTTTATTTTTTTGCCTCTGTACATGGTCTATGCCTCCAAGAATATAAATAAGTCCTGGTTTAAATACTTATTGTCGCCGGGCGGCAGTGTGGAAAAATTCCTCTGCCCATGAGCAAAGACGGGGGTGCAAGCCACTAAAACGGGTACTGCCTGCCCAAAATCTCCACGGCGGACATGGCGGCCAGGGCCCCCTCGCCGCAGGCGGTGACAATCTGCCGCATACCCCCGGTAACGTCTCCGGCAGCCAGTATGCGGGGCACGTTGGTCCGCTGCATGCGGTCCGTCTGTATGTAGCCGGGACCGTAGGTCTCCACTCCCACCTTGCTGGCCAGCTCGGACTGGGGTGTCTCCCCGATGGACACGAACACCCCGTCGGCGGGGATGGTGCTGCTCTCACCGGTTTCGTGGTTCACGATGCGCAGTCCCGTTACCTTGCTGTCTCCCAGTATCTCCTGCACCTCGCTGCTCCAGATGACGGGAATGTCGTTTTTTCTGACCTCTCTCTCCAGGGCCTCCTCGGCCCGCAGTTGGTCTCGACGGTGAACGATGAATACCCGGCAGCCGAGATGGTGCAGGTAGAGGGCCTCGTTGACTGCACTGTTGCCGCCGCCGATGACTGCCACCCCTTTGTCTCTGAAAAAGGAGCCGTCGCAGGTGGCGCAGTAGGACACGCCTCGTCCCCGCAACTCCTTCTCTCCCGGAACTCCCAGGTGCTTGTGGGTGGTTCCAGTGCAGACAATGACCGCCCCCGCCCGGTAGGAGTCTTTGGAGGTTACCACCTCAACGTGCCCTCGGTCCTCCTCGCGATGCAGCTGGGTGACCTCTTCGAACAGGTTGAAGCGGGCGTAGTCCTGGGCGTGCTCCTTCATCCGGTCCATGAGGTCTATGCCGGATATGCTCTTGAACCCGGGGTAGTTCTCCACGTTGGGCGCCCAGGTGGCCAGGCCCCCGCCTGTCTCCCTGTCAAAAACTACGGCGTCGATGCCGGCACGGCCCGCATATATGGCTGCCGTGTAGCCGGCGCTTCCCGCCCCGATGATGGCCAGTTCGATGTCCATGCTATCGTCTCCACATGGAATCTGAGGTTTTAAAAATTGCCCTGGCGCTGCTGTCAGCCCAGAGCTATCAGCAGCATCTCTCTGACCACCTTGGCTGCCAGGGCGGCAGTCAGGGTGCCGTGCTCGCAGGGCGGGCAGACCTCCACCACGTCGAAGGCTGCCAGACGGTCTCCGGCCTCCCGCAGCAGATGCAGTGCCTGCAGAAGCTCCCTCGACGACACGCCTCCCGGCTCCGGTGCCCCCGTCCCCGGGGCAAAGGCCGGGTCCAAGACGTCGATGTCCACGGTCACGTATAGGGGGCGGTCCTCCGCCAGGATGGCCTCCAGATCCTCCCGCTCGGGCAGCCGTCGGCTGACCCGCAGTTTCTCCGCCAGACGCCATTCCTCTGCCTCGCCGCTGCGCACCCCGAAGTGATAGAGGTGGGGGGTAACCTCCAGGCAGCGCCGGGCCACGCAGGCATGGGAGAGGCGGTTTCCCAGGTACTCGTCGCGCAGGTCCAGGTGGGCATCGAAACAGAGGACCGTCAGGTCGCCCAGCGCCTCCTTGACCCCCTGCACGAGGGGATAGGTAACGGAGTGCTCGCCTCCCAGGGCCACCACTTTTTTTCCCTTGGCTGCCACCTCTCTGGACACGGTGCGAATGTTTCTGAAAAACTCCTCCTGTGTTCCGTAGACTGCCATGTCCATCAGGTCGCAAAGGGAGAGGTTCACCAAGTCTCTGTTCAGGTCGGGACTGTAGGTCTCCACCGTCCATGAGGCAGCCCGGATGGCTGCAGGGCCAAAGCGGGTGCCCGGATGGTGGCTGGTGGTGCCGTCAAAGGGAAGGCCCACGATGACCGCATCGGCTGATTCGTAGTGGTCATGGGTGCAGGTGTACCGGGAAAAATCCTCGAAGTAGTCCTCCATCATGTTCCGTTCTCCACGGGCAGGAAGAGGTCATGCCCTCGGGCCCTACCATGGGAGCGGCATTTAAAAAGGTTATTGTTCATGCTCGACGGGCAGGGAGAACACGTGGTAGGGAAGGTGCTCCATGCCCAACCGCCGGTAGGCCTCGATGGCCATCCGGTTGGACCGGTGAACGTACAGCCTCAGAGCGGGTACGCGGTGCCGGGCGGCCAGGCGGCGGGCATGGCCGAACAACGAGCGCATCACCCCCCGGCGCCGCCACGCCGGCTGCACGTAGACGCTCTGCAGCCACCAGATGTCCCGGGCCCGCCAGTCGCTCCATTCAAAGGTGACCATGAGCTGTCCCACCACCTGGCCTTCCTCCTCGGCCACCAGGTAAAAACCCTTCTCGGGGTTATCCAGGAGCGCGGTCACCCCCTCCAGGGCGGTGACGGCATCCACCATGTAGCCCTCGGACTCCCTGGCCAGCTCCCTGTTGTACCGGGCAATGCAGGACGCATCCTCCCGGGTGGCTCGCCGAATATGCATGGGTCATAATCCCAGGGCTATTTAAAACGTTTCAGAGGCGGGGCAGGTTGTGCTCGATTTCGAAGGGGCTCACCGCCGTATCGTATTTGTGGCCCACCTCCCGCCGGTAGTTCCGAATCTGTATCTCCTTGTTGGCGATGAATTTACCAAACAGGCTCTCGCCCAGCGTTTCCTTGACCAGAGGGCTCTGCTTGGCCCGGGCCAGGGCCTCCTCCAGGTTGGCCGGCAGGATGGCCACCTGTCCCCGCTCCCTCTCCACCGGGCTCATGGCATATATGTCCCTCTCACAGGGGGGAGGCAGGGGAATCCGCTCCCGGATGCCGTGCAGTCCGGCGGCCAGCATGAGGGCAAAGGCCAGGTAGGGGTTGCATCCGGGGTCCGGGCTGCGCAGCTCGATGCGCACTGCGTCCTCTCGTCCCGGTCTGTACTCGGGAATGCGCACCAGGGCGGACCGGTTTCTCTGGCCCCATACCACGTACACCGGGGCCTCGAAGCCGGGAACCAGGCGCTTGTAGGAGTTCACCCACTGGTTGAGCACGGCGGTGATGTCCCCCACGTGGTGCATGATGCCGGCGATGTAGGACTGGGCGATGTCCGAGAGATAATACTGTCGGTCTCTGCCGAAAAACACGTTGTGTCCGTCCTTCCACAGCGACTGGTGGACGTGCATGCCGTTACCGTTTTCCCCGTCCAGGGGCTTGGGCATAAAGGTGGCATACAGGCCCTCCCGGCGGGCGTACTCCTTGACGATGTATCGGAGCAGCATCACGGTGTCCGCCATGGCCAGGGCGTCCCCATAGCGGAGGTCTATTTCGTGCTGGGAGGGGGCCACCTCGTGATGACCGTATTCGGAGACGATGCCCATCTGGAGCAGGGCCAGGCTGGTCCTTTTGCGCAGATACTCGTAGGGGTCGCCGATGCCCATGCTGAAATAGTCGCCTTTGTCCAGCACCGCTGGCTGCAGGTGGTTCTCAAAATAAAAAAACTCCATTTCTGGCCCCACCATGAAGGAGGAAAATCCCTGGCTGCGCATCTGCTCTATGGTGCACTTCAGCACCTGGCGGGTGTCGTCGGCATGGGGCGTGCCATGGGGATTGCGGATGTCGCAGAACAGGCAGGCCACCCGGTATCGCTGGCCTCCGTCCTCGTAGTGCCAGGGAAGGATTCGGAAGGTGTCCGGATTGG